>Ga0209018_1000324_pt1 | contig 45814 bp, 35 predicted proteins | sample YNPBryBLVA2012_FD_185814 | JGI IMG/M metagenome (GOLD analysis project Ga0209018, IMG submission 185814) | Anoxygenic and chlorotrophic microbial mat microbial communities from Yellowstone National Park, USA - YNP Bryant BLVA 2012 (SPAdes)... ...
AACCGCGGTGCCCAAGTAAGCCGCCAAGTTGGCCGCCGCGACCGAACGCTCGTTCATGTTGGCTGCGTTGAGCACCGCTTTCGCGGCGGCAGTCGTCACCTGAACGTCAACGGAAGAATCGTTGACCACGGCCCCCGTGCCCAGGCTTCCGCTGATCGAAATTGACTTCAGCGCCGTGCTGTTCGTAATGGACGAGTTGACGCCGGACGAACCGTCGAGAAGCTTCTTGGTGCCGAACTGGGTCGTCGAGGCGATGCGGTTGATCGAGCTGACGATCGAGTTCAACTGGTTTTGGTTCGCCTGAATCTGGGCTGCGGTGAGCGCTCCCGTGTTCGCCGATGCGACCGCAAGGCTGCGCGCGTCTCGAAGAAGCGTGTTGACCTCGGCAAGCGCGCCTTCGGCCGTCTTCGCGTAGTTGACGGCGTCTTGGCTGTTCTGAATGGCCGTCTGAATTCCGCCGATCTGCGCCCGGAACTTTTCGGAAATGATCAGGCCGGCTGGGTCATCCGAAGCGTTGTTGATGCGCAAGCCCGTGCTGAGGCGAGTCATTGACTTGCTGAACTCGTTGGAAGTCTGGCTTACATTCCTGTAAGCGTTCATGGCCGAAACGTTCGTATTAATTCGCAGTGACATGGTGTTCCTCCGTGATTCCGACCCCTAACCCGGCGTGAGCGCCCTTTTGCTCCGGCCGGAGAGAGTGCAACTTTCACCGAGGCTTATTCCTGGTTTTCTTGCCAGGTTATCCCAGCACAATTACCAGGTTTCTGGCATTGTTGCCGGATAGCAACTTTGCGGGGGCGCCCTCAACTTCATCGGGCTTGGAAGGGCTGATTTGGGTATAATTTGCCTTTCTCGGCTAACCCTTATCACCGGTTGGGCACGCCTGAGAGAGGACAAAACAGTCTATGCCAACACTCGTGATCGTCGGCGCCCAGTGGGGCGATGAAGCCAAAGGCAAGCTTGTGGACGTGCTCGGCGGCCAGGCGGACCTGGTCGTTCGATACAGCGGGGGGAACAACGCGGGACACACGGTCATCATTGACGATCAGGAGTTTCGTTTCCACCTCGTGCCCGCCGGCATTCTTCATCCGAATGTGACGGCGGTGCTTGGGTCGGGCATGGTCGTCTGCCCCAAGGGCCTGCTCGAGGAACTCGATCGGACGCGCCGCCAGAAAGCCGACCTCGGGACGTTGAAAATCAGCAACGCCGCCCACGTCGTGTTTCCCTACCACAAGCTTCTTGACGCCCTTGAGGAATCGTCCAAGGGAGACGGCAAAATCGGTACCACCACACGCGGCATCGGCCCAGCTTATCAAGACAAGGTGGCCAGGATTGGCATCCGCATGGGCGAGTTCGTCAACCCGACGATTTTCAAGGAAAGGCTTCGCCAGGTTCTTGCCTATAAGAACCAAATGCTGAAGCTGCTCGGTGGCGAGCCCTTGGCTTTTGAACCGCTTTATAGCGAGTACTCGGCGTACGCCGAGCGCATTCGGGACTTCGTTTGCGACACGGACGTCATCGTTCAGGAAGCGGTTTACGGGGGCAAGCGCGTCCTGTTCGAAGGCGCCCAAGGGTCCATGCTCGACCTTGATGGCGGCACCTACCCGTTTGTCACCAGCAGCCACCCTGTCGCTGGCGGCGCATGCCTGGGAACCGGCGTCGGACCCCGATGCATCGATTCGGTGCTAGGCGTTTGCAAGACCTACACGACCCGCGTCGGTTCGGGCCCGTTTCCGACGGAGCTCCTGGACGACACCGGCGAATGGATCCGCAAGCACGGCAAGGAGTACGGGACCACCACCGGCCGCGGGCGCCGATGCGGCTGGATGGACCTGGTCGTCCTTAGGCACGCCTGCAGGGTCAACTCGCTGAGCGGCCTCGTGGTCACGCGCCTCGACGTCATTGCCGGCTTTGAGACGGTCAAGGCCGCCGTAGCCTACGAGCTGCGAGGCAAGACGCTGGACTACGTTCCGGCAAACACCTTCGACCTCGAATCCGTCAAACCCGTCTACCATGAAGTCAAGGGATGGTCGGGCGACATACGGTCCGCACGAAAATTGGATGACCTGCCCAGGGAGGCCCGGGACTACCTGGAGTTCATCGAGACTTACACCGGCGTTCCGGTCGCGATCATCTCCGTCGGCCCAGACCGTGCCGAGACCATCATGGTGCGGCCGGATCTTGTCTGGGGATAAGATATTCGCATGGACCTTGGACTAACCGGAAAGATCGCCATGGTGGCGGCGGCCTCCAAAGGCATAGGCCTGGCGGCGGCGCGAGTCCTCTGTGAGGAAGGTGCCCGCGTCAGCATCTGCGGGCGGAACCAAGCCAACCTCGACGCGGCTCTTTTGACGCTCCCCGGAGCCGTCGGTTGCCTTTGCGACGTCTCGGACGGCAAGCAGATCGAAGACTGGCACGCCTTCACCTGCGCGCGACTGGGAGATCCCGACATCCTTGTGACCAACACCGGAGGGCCGCCAGCCGGTTCGCTGTCGGCCATGACCGACGAGCAATGGCGTGAGGGTTTCGAGAGCACCCTGATGAATGTAGTCCGACTGGTTCGTCTCGTTGCGCCGGCCATGGTCGAAAAGCGATGGGGGCGGATCGTTCACGTGACTTCATTGGTGGCCAAGGAGCCCTCACCTTTGCTGCCAATCTCTTCCACCTTGCGCGCGGGTCTGATGGCAATGACGCGGCTTCAAGCTCTCGAGCTCGCGCATGCCGGCGTCACGGTCAACGCGGTGTTGCCGGGGCACACGCTCACCGACCGCCAATACCACCTGGCTTCGATCCGCGCCTCGCAGCTCGGGGTAACCCCTGACGAGGCATTGGAGATGCAAGCCGAGCAGGTGCCGATGAAGAGGCTGGGCAAGCCCGAGGAAATCGGCGCCGGCGTTGCGTTCCTCTGTTCCGAGCAAGCCGCATACATTACGGGCATTAACCTGCTTATCGACGGCGGCCTTGTCAAAGGCCTTGCTTAACTCGCCTCCAACGCGCGACGCGTCCGGCTTCACGGACGCCTACATGATAAAAAGACTTGGATAGCGGACGTCCCGGACGCCAAGGTGGTGGGCGATGGCGTCGGCGATCTGCCCCATGCCGTCGGTGGTTCCCAGGTTGCGGCCGACAAGACCATGGCGAATGACCACGATCGGCACGTACTCCCGGGTGTGGTCAGTCGAAACGTCAGTGGGGTCGTTTCCGTGGTCGGCCGTGATAAGCACCAAATCGTCTTCCGTGGTTTTAATCAAGAACTGACCGAAAAACCGGTCGAACTCCTCCAAAGCGCGCGAAAAGCCGAGCGGGTCGCTGCGGTGGCCGTAAAGCATGTCGAAGTCTTCGAAGTTGGCAAAGATGAACCGGGCGTCGGAGTCCATGGCCTGCATCAAGGCCTCGGCGTGCTCGCGGTTGTGCGGCGTTCGGACGGTTTTCCGAAAGCCCCGAAAGCCGAACAGCTCGGGCACCGGCCCGATGCCATAGACGTCTTGAATCTCGTCGATCAGGTTGGGAGGAGCCGGGATCGGAAAGTCGCGACGGTTGCCGGTGCGAGTAAAAACCACGTCGGGGCTGCCAATGAAGGGCCTCGCGATCACTCTCTGAACACGGTTCGGCTTAACGCAAAGCTCCCGTGCGATTTGGCACCATTCATAAAGCAAAGGAACCGGCACCACCTCCTCATGGCAAGCCAGCTGGAAAACGCTGTCGGCACTGGTGTATAAAATCGGGGATCCCGTCCTCATGTGCTCGGCACCCAGCTCTTTGATGATCTCGGTGCCGCTCGCCGGCCGGTTGGCCAGGGTCTTGCGCCCGATCCGTTGCTCGAAAGCCTCGACGAGATCCTTGGGAAAGCCCTGGGGATACGTTGGGAACGGCTCGCGGGTGACCTCTCCCATCATCTCCCAGTGGCCCGTGACAGAGTCTTTGCCAGCTGACAACTCGCGCAAACGGCCGTACCGGGCATTCAGAGACGGACGCGAACGGATGCCGCATGCCGCCAAGAAGCCAACCCGCGCCAAGTTGGGAGCCTTGAAGCCGCCGACCGACTTCCACACGTTCAGCACGGTTGAGACCGTTGGCAAGTCGTTGTAATCGGTCGCATCCGGAGCTGCACCTGCGCCGCAACCGTCAAGAACGATCAGAATAGCCCTTTTCATATGCCCATGATGTTGTAGCCGTTGTCGATGTAGATCACCTGCCCGGTGACGCCCCGGCTCAAGTCGGACATCAGGTAAAGGGCCGTGTCGGCAACCTCCTCCTGGGCGAAGCGGCGCTTCAAAGGGGCCTTCTCATGGACAAACTCGATCATCGACGACAAACCCTTCACGCCGCGGGCCGCCACGGTGTTGATGGGGCCGGGCGACAAGGTGTTCACCCGAATGCCGCGAACGCCCAGATCCACCGCCAGGTAACGCACCGCCGACTCGAGTGCCGCTTTGGCCACGCCCATCACGTTGTAGTTGCCCACGGCGCGCACCGATCCCAAGTAGGATAGCGTCATGACGCTGGCTCCGTCGTTCATAACCGGCTCCAAGGCTTGGCAAAGCTTGACGAGAGAGTAGCAAGAAACGTCCATCGCCACCTGGAAGTCATAGCGCGCTGTGTCGATGAACCTGCCGGTCAGGGCCTCCTTCGGGGCGAAGGCCGCCGAGTGAACCAGAAAGTCGATGGTGCCGAGGCGCCGGGAAACCTCTTCGCGCAAAGCGTCGAACTGCTCGTCGATCGTCATGTCGATCATGAACAAACCCATCCGCGAGTCGCCTTGGATCAGCTTCTCGACGTTCTCCGCCATCCTTTCGTCACGGGCGCCGACCCCCACATTGGCCCCCTGTTCGGCCGCCACCGATGCGATAGCCCATCCCAAACTGTGCTTGTTCAAGACGTTCAGCACAAGCCCCTTCTTCCCTTCCAACAGCATACGGCTCATTATGGCGAATTGGAGGGGCTTCGAATTAGTCCATGCCCAGCGTCTCCTTGAGCAACCGGGCGACGGACTCCGCGTCAGCCTGCCGGACCGGCGTCAAGGGAAGGCGCACGTGCGGTTCCGGCAGAACTCTCCAGCCGGCCAGAATGACCTTGTTCAGAGCTGGCTGAGGTCGGCTTCTCAGCGCTTCGATGGCCGGGAGACACAGCTTGAACTTCTCCTCGGCCGACTGGAGCTTGCCCTCGAAGAACTGCTTGACGATTTGGCTGAGCCAGGAGGGCAAACAATTCGCCGCTCCGCTTATCGTTCCCGACCACCCGCTATGAAGGGCCTTCACCAAAAGGGTCTCGTTTCCAACAAAAAGAAGCTTGCCCGACGGCACGGCTTGCCGGTATGCGGCCAGGTTGGCCTCGTTGCCGCTGCTGTCCTTCACACCGACGCAGTTCGGGTGGGCGGCGAGTTCCGCCAACAGACCCAAGTCGATGTCGATTCCGGTTCTCTGCGGGAAGTTGTATACAATCACACCAATGGGGGACTTATCGAAAACCTCGAGAAACCACTGCCTGATCCCCCCGCATTCGGCCTCCTTGAAGTAGAACGGGGGCATGAGCAAGACCGCCCGGCAATCCGCATGAGCCGCTTGTTTGCAAAGCCAAACAGCCTCGTCCAGGCTCGGCGTCGCGACACCAAGGATTACGTCCAGCTTTCCCCGAAGGCCCCTCGACTTGAGTGCGAGATCGCGCTTTTCAACGGCGCTCAATGAAGGCCCCTCACCGTTCGTACCGGCCAAAACGACCCCTTGACAGCCGTTCGCCTCGAACCAAGCAAGAAGTTTAGCCAGGCCTTCGTCATCGACTTGGTCTTTTGAATTGAGCGGGGTGACGGCAGCAGGGAAAACGCCCGGGGAGATCATGCTTCGATTATAACCGTCTTGCCGAGGAGGCGAAGGGCGATCACTTTAGGATGCCCATCATGCGCGCCGCAAGGCGGGCCGTTTCCGATATCGCGCGGTCTCCTCCGAGCAGGAACTCCAATTCGTCGAAAGCCTGAAGCTGGCCTTGGCGCGCGGCCGAGTCGGCCGTCAGCAATTTCAGTTGGTCTCGAAGCTTGCCAGGTGTGGCGTCTTTGTGCAGCAACTCCGGAACAGCCGGTCGGTTGAGCAGGATGTTCGGAAGGCTGGCGAATTGGACCTTGGGCTTCAGCAACGCCGCCTCGAAAGCCATCAATGCAGAGAGCCGGTAAACCACGACCATTGGGCAACGGCAAAGGGCCGCCTCCAGCGTGGCCGTGCCCGAGCAAACAACCGCGGCCTCAGCCCTTTTCAAAACGCCGTAAGTGTCGCCGACGGTGAAAGCGTCCTGGCGCAAGGGCGCAAGCACCCCCCACCGGGCCTCGACAGCCTGACGGTCGAAGTTCGGAGCCAGGGCAAACTCGATCCTCCTGGGCTCTTCGCCCAAAGCTTCGGCTGCCAAAGGCAGGTGCAAGTCCAGCTCGTGCCGACGGCTTCCCGGAAGGACCGCGATCCCTTGCCGCTTGCCGGACGGCACGCCGCCCACCAGTTGCCTCAAAGGATGTCCGAACCAATGGGCTCGGGCACCCATGCGGCTCAGAATCTCGGCCGACCAGGAGAAGGGTGTCACAATCTCGTCGGCTACTTCCGGCAAGTTGGCGCCCTGACGATCGCGACGCCAAGAGCCCGGGGGAATGAAGTAGAGCACCCTCCAGCCGTGGCGCTTCGCATAGCGTGCCAGCTTGATGTTGACGAACCCGAAATCCACGGGCACAAACAGGCCTGGCTCTCCCGAGGCGAGCGCGGCTTTGGCTTCAAAAAAGCCCCGAAGAACCCGCGGGACCACTTTTGCGGATTGGCTGATCGACACGGCGCCCCAATCGCTGGAGTCGGCGACGATGCGCGCTCCGGCCGATCTCAGGCACGGCCCGCCAATTCCCTCTAACGAACAAGGGGGCAACTCGCGAGCGATGGCCGCCGCATAGCGGTCACCAGATGCCTCTCCCGCGCTGAAGAAGACTCTCAAGGTTGGTCGCCGCGGCCGTTCTTGCCACGGAAAATGCGCTCCTGGAACGCAATCAAGTACTCGATCTCCGGAGTCATCGGAACCTCCCTCCGAATGGTTTCGATGGCGTTGGTCATGCCGAGTTGCGACTTGAAAAGCAGCTTGCACGCCTTGTGCAGGGCCAAGCGGGTGGCCGGATCGATGCCAAGCCTCCGCAAGCCGACTGCGTTGATGTCGCGAACCTCCTGGTTCGGCCCGCTGACCAACATGAACGGGGGCACGTCCCTATTGACGGGCGTCCACCCGCCGACCATCGCCGCCTTGCCAATCCGAACATATTGGTGCACCGCGCAATAACCGCCAATCGTGACCCTCTCCTCGACCGTGACGTGTCCTGCCATCGCACACTCGTTGGCCATGGTGACAAAATCGTGCAAACAGCCGTTGTGGCCGATATGGCAATAGGCCATCAGGAAGCAGTCGTTGCCGATAACCGTGCTCTTGCCTTCGCCGGTTGCTCGGTGGAGCGTGACGTACTCGCGAAACACGTTCCTGTCCCCGATAACAAGGTAGGTGGGCTCGCCGGAGTACTTTCGGTCCTGAGGGTCCCCACCGATCACGGCGCCTTGACAAATAACGTTGTTCACGCCCATGGTGGTGCCGCTCTTCACAGTTACGTGCGAGTCCAAACGACAACCCTTCCCGATGACCACGCCCGCTTCGACGTAACAAAAAGGCCCGATGACAACGTCATCGGCTATTTCGGCCTTGGGGTCGACAACGGCTGTGGAATGGACGATCGGCACCTAGTCTTCCTTCTTATCGATGAGCTTGAACGTCAACTCGAGGCTGGCCACAACTTGATCGTCGACGGTGCCGGTGCACTTGACGCGGCCAATGTTTTTTCGGAACCACAGCAATTCGACGTCGGTGACCAGCTGATCGCCGGGAACGACGGACTTCTTGAACTTCACGTCGTCGATCGAGCCGAGCAAAGGCACCTTGTTGGCGTGCTGGGGATCGGCCAGAAGGATAACCGCGCCGGCTTGTGCCATGGCTTCAATAATCAGCACGCCCGGCATCACCGGAAAGCCGGGATAGTGGCCCTGAAAGAAAGGCTCGTTGACGGTGACGTTCTTGATGCCGCGACAGGACACGCCGGGATTGATGTCGACGATGCGGTCAACCAATAGCATCGGGTAGCGGTGCGGGAGATACTTGAGGATTTCTTGAATATCGATCAACGGATGAACCTCGAGACTGCCAGCAGTCGGATTGGGTATACCCGATTGGCAGCAGCTTTCGCGAACGACCGAGGGGTTGCCTGAAGAATGCCCCGGCAACCCCTGGGAACCCTTTAGACGGCAGGGCGTCTAAAGGGAAGCCGATTTCTTCACGCTTTCAAAGGCCTCCTTGAGGCCCTTCAGCCGGTCCTTTCTCGGGTCCTTCTCCAGCGCCGCGAGACCCTTCTCGACGGCCTCGAGGGAGAATGCTTTGTCGCCGGCCTCCAAGGCCGCGGAGGCGGCGTAGTAAAGCACGATACAGTCGTCGGTTTTGGCAAGAACAGACTTCACGACGGCCAAACACACCTCTTTGTTTTCAGGTTCGGAGGCTTTGTCCCAGGCGAACTGGGCTGCCAGCAACAAGTCCTCCACGCTCCCGGCCAGCAGCTCGGACACGATCTTCTGCGATTCCGGAGACCCCACCTTGTAGATGTTCATCAGTCGAACATTGCGCACGGTTTCGGCGGCCTCCGGGTACTTGGAAGCCACCACAGAAAGCGCCTGGTCGGCCTCGGCAATCTTGCCTTGCCTGGCGAGCGTGACCGCCGCAAACACCTCAGTGTTGATCTTCTTTTGAAGCCTTTGCTTGGCGATCTTCTTTAGAAACTGATCCTTTTGGGTCTTGGCGTCCAGTTTGCCCTCGATGGCCAGCTTGAGGGGTTCCTCCAGCTCCATCGGGTGGCCGATCCATAGAATCACACCGCTCTTGTTGACGATGAACGACGCCGGGATGCCACTTTGCTCGGCCGCAACCATCCAGCCGTTCGCCATTTTTCCGTCGGGCGTGTCGATGGCCACATGGTAATCCATCTTGTCACCCATGTTAGCGACGAACTTGGTGACCTTTTCCTTGATTTCAGCGGGGGTCTTTTCTCGCTCCCAAACGCTGATGCCGGCAAAATCGACCTTTCCCTTGTACCTTTGGGCCAGCTCGGTCAGGTGGGGGATGGACTCTCGGCATGGGCCGCACCATGTGGCCCAGAACTCGACGACTTTGATGCCGCCTCCCAGTTTCATGGGCCCCTTCTTGACCCACTCGGCCACCTCGATTTTTGGGGCCTTTGCGCCGGGATATAGGCTGGGTAAAGGCTCGTCGGCTTGCGCTAGGGCGACCGGGACGAGCAATGCCAAGAAAGCTAGCGTTCGCATGAGCCTATTATATCGGCATTGGCGCATCCGCCGGGGGCCGCCAAAGGGCAAGGTGGGTTCGTGCCTGCCAAGAGCCTGCCATGCGGACAAACGGCAGTGGATCCGAATACACCGGCGACCCATGGCAAACGGGTAGCCTCAAGGAATGAAGTCGCGACAGATTTGCGAGGGCGTGTTTTGGGTGGGAGCCATCGACTGGGATCGCAGGCTCTTCGACTCCCTGATCCCGTTGCCCCACGGAACGTCGTACAACGCCTACCTGGTGCAAGGGACCTCCGCCACAGCCCTGCTCGATACGGTCGACGCGACCTGCATTCCCGCTATCCACCAACACTTGGCTGGCGTCGCCAAACTGGACTACTTGGTGTCCCACCACACCGAACAAGACCACTCGGGCGCCATTCCCTTTGTCCTCGAACGGTTTCCCTTATGCACGGTGCTGGCCACTCCGAAGGGTAAGGACTTGCTTGTCGACCATCTTGGCGTGCCGCCCGAGAGGATTCGCGCCGTCAGCGACGGGGAAACCTTGGAACTAGGCGGCAAGACCTTGACCTTCATGCATGCTCCATGGCAACACTGGCCGGAAACCATGATGACTTGGCTGGCTGAGGACAGCATCCTCTTTTCTTGCGACCTTTACGGAGCCCACGTAGCCACGGCCGAGCTTTTCTCTGACTTCAAGTTGCTGGAGCATGAAGCCAAATCCTACTACGCCGAAATCATGATGCCTTATGCCAAGCTTATCCGCAAAAACCTTGACCGGGTGGCCGCATTGAACCCAGCGGTGATCGCTCCCAGCCACGGACCCTTGCACCGCGAACCAAAAGCGATCATCGAGTCGTATGAAGAGTGGGTGTCGGCCCCGCCGAAGAACCTTTGTGTCGTTCCCTATGTTTCGATGCACGGTTCGACGCGAGAACTGGTCGAGCACTTTCTGCGGTGCCTGACCGAAATGGGCGTCTCGGCCAGAGGTTTCGACTTGACCGTCGCCGAGCTTGGCGAGTTGGCCACATCGCTTGTGGATGCGGCCTCGCTGGTGATCGCCACACCCACCGTTTTGGCAGGCCCCCACCCGCTGGCCGTTACCGCCTGCTACCTCGCCAACGCGTTGAAGCCGAAGTGCCGGTACGCCTCGGTGATCGGCTCTTACGGTTGGGGCGGGACAACCGTCAACCAAGTCGCGGGCCTTCTGTCGACCATCAAGCCCGAGTTCATCGAACCAGTGATGGTGAAAGGCTATCCCAAAGCCGCCGACTACGAGGCCGTGGAGTCGTTGGCGAAGGCGATCTGGGAGAAGCACCGAGCTATGGAGGCGTCCAGTGCAAACGACTGAAGACGAACACGGAGCCAAGAATAGTCCCCAGTGTCAAGTGAACCTGGCCAAACCAGTGTAAACTATGGGTATGACTAAAGGCGCGCCAGGAGTGCGTTTCGCAGAGATCGACCGCGAAACCAAGGAAACCCGAGTGAACGTCGTTCTCGATCTCGACGGAGGGACGAAGCAGGATATCGACACCGGCATCGGCTTCTTCAACCACATGCTGACGTTGCTGGCGTTCCACGGGATGCTGGATCTCGGGGTCAAGGCCGAAGGTGACCTTCACATCGACGACCATCATACGGTGGAGGATGTGGGGATTGTCCTAGGGCGCGCCGTTCGTCAAAGCCTAATGGAGTCGGACCCGGTCGTCCGCTACGGCAGCAACCACACGCCGATGGAAGACGCCCTGGTGCTGGTTGCTCTCGACATCAGCGGACGCGGAAGCCTTCATTACGAACTGAAGTTCGAGCGAGAAAAACTGGGCGAGTTGAGCACCGAATGCATCAAGGAGTTCTTTCAGGCGTTCGCCACAAACGCCGGAATCAACCTCCACATCAAGCAGATATCCGGATCGAACGGCCACCACCTGTGCGAGGCAACCTTTAAAGGCGTCGGCCGTGCCTTGCACGAAGCGACCCGAAAGTCCGAGCGGCGCCAGGTCAGCTCCACGAAAGGAAAGCTGGGTTGATCGTCATCCTCGACTACGAGATGGGCAATCTCCGCTCGGTGGAGAAGGCCGTCGAACACCTCGGCTTCGAATGCCGTGTGCAGCCCAACTTGAAAGGTGCGACGAAGGTGATCCTGCCGGGCGTCGGCGCATTTGGGGCGGCCATGGCGAGGCTTGCGCCTTTGGCGGACGACATTCGAAGATTCGCCGCGGAAGGCGGGCCCCTGCTGGGCATCTGCCTCGGCCAGCAGCTTCTGTTTGAAACCAGCGAGGAGATGGGCGAACATCAGGGCCTTGGCCTTGTGCCGGGCCGGGTGCTCTACTTTCCACCCGACTTGGGACTGAAGATTCCCCACATGGGCTGGAACGAAGTCCGTTTCCGCCGCACCGACGGCATCGGCCAGGGCGCCAAGCCCGGCGAGCAGGTGTACTTCGTCCACTCTTTGTACTGTTCGTGCGCCGACGAGAACCACGTGGCGGCGGAATGCACCTATGGATTGACCTTTGCGGCGGCGGTGCAGTGCGGAAATGTGTGGGGAACGCAGTTCCACCCTGAAAAGAGCGGCGACGTCGGGTTGCGCATTTTGGGTAACTTTCTTGGGTGCTCATCCTCCCCGCCATCGACATCATCGGAGGCCGTTGCGTCCGCTTGACCCAGGGCGATTACGCCAGGGAGACGGTTTATTCAAACGACCCGGTTGCGGTAGCCCGTTCGTTCGAAGAGGCAGGCGCGAGGTGGATCCACGTGGTGGACCTGGACGGCGCCAAAGCCGGTTGTCCGCGCAACCTTCCGACCCTTGAGCGCATTGTGTCCTCAGTCGGTTGCAGGGTGGAGGTGGGCGGCGGCGCGCGCGATTTCTCGTCGGTGGACGCCTTGCTGGACATCGGCGTCGCGCGGGTCATTGTGGGCACGAAGATTGTGAAGGACCCGAATTGGGCCGCTTTGCTTTTCGCGAAATATGGCGACAAGGTCGCCGCAGGAATCGACGCTCGCAACAAGAAGGCCGCCGTCGCCGGATGGACGGAAGACTCGGCGGTTTCGGCCCTGAAGCTGGCCCGAAGAGTCGAAGCGCAGGGCTGCAAGCGGATCATCCTGACCGATATCGCCACGGACGGGGCTCTTACCGGGCCCAACCTGCCTTTTCTTCAGGAAATCGCCGGCGGGGTTTCCATTCCCGTAATCGCCAGCGGTGGCGTGAGCTGTCTGGCCGACCTCCAAGCACTGGCCGAGGCAAAAAACCCTGCCGTTGAAGGCGTGATCGTCGGCAAGGCGATCTATGAAGGTCGCATCAAGCTTGCCGAGGCTCTTGCCCTGCAATAAATTCACAAGGTCTGCACAAAAAATCCGGACATCCCTATCGATCGCGCCCGTCGACAAGGCCAGGTCATCAGTAAGCTCCATGAAACCACCAGTGGTTTTTCCCGTACAATAGGGTTGAGATGCCTTTTTTGACGATAGCGTTTTTCGGCATGGATGCTGGCGAAATGGCGATGCTGATCCCGATTTTGGCCATCAGCATTCCGATTGTGAGCATCATATCCAAGCATCGATTCCGCGTGATCGAAATGAAAATGCGCATGCGCGGATACAACGATCAGACGCTTTCCATCCAACAGCAACAAATCGAGGATTTGAGGAACGAAGTGCGCGGCTTGAGGGAGCTGTTGCATCAACAAATGATCTCCGTGGACAGCCTGCTGACGAACCAGGCCAAACTGTTGGAGTCCTCCAGGGTGCGCGAAATTCAAAAAAGAATAAGCCAATGAAGGCCGCCGTCCAGCGGTTCTTTTTGGAACGGCCGCCGCGTCTTCAGGCAAGGAAGGGTTCACATAGGGTGCGTTGCCAGTCGCGTCCCGTTGTCAGGAGCACTCTAACGGGACCAAAGCCTCATTTTGGTTGGCAGATTCAAAAGGCCCTGAGACAAGCGGCCTTAAGTATGGTTTTGCGGTTCGTTTTGGCTTGACTTCACGCTTCCAAAACGAATATAATTAACCCTCGCGCCAAACGTCTCCGGAGGTCTGATGAGAATAATCCAGCCTTCCTCGAAGCGAATCGGCAGGTTCCTCGAGGTGCCCAATCTTATCGAATTACAGCTCAACAGCTACAAGTGGTTTCTAGAAGAGGGTTTACCAGAACTTTTTAAAACGTTTTCCCCTATTTGGGACTTCACCCAGACCAACTACATTGAACTCGTGAGCTTCACGTTGGGTGAACCCAAATACTCGATGCAAGAGTGCCGCGACCGAGACTTGACGTTCGAAGCGCCCATCAAGGCGATCGTGCGCTTCGGCGGCCGCGACCGTGAAGTCATCGAATCTGAGGTCTACCTGGGCGACCTGCCCTTGATGACCGACAAAGGCACGTTCATCATCAACGGACGGGAACGAGTGATCGTTTCTCAGCTGTCGCGCTCTCCCGGACTTTACTTCGAAGAGGGCGTCGACAGCTCGATGCAGGTCGTGGTTTCCGCGCGCGTCATCCCCAACGAAGGGCCCTGGCTGGAGATCGAATCGGACGCCAACATGGTCGTGCGCACCCAAATCAGCCAGACCAAGAAACTGCCTCTGACGCAGCTCATCAAGGCCCTGAGCGCCTTCGAGCGCGGACGCGTGAAGGTTCATTTGCCGATCGAAAAGGCCCTGCACCGCAAGACGGCCAAGCCTTTGGCCGACCCGGAAACTGGCGAAGTCCTTGTCGAGGAGGGCGGACTCATCACCCAAGAGGCGATCGACAGACTGCCCGTAGAACATCGAAGCAAAACGATCCTCGTTGAAACACCGCTCTCCACCAACGAGGAGCTGCTGTTCACCTTCGGCAAGCCCCTCAAGTTCGAAAAGCCGACTGCTGACGAACTGACCGGAAAGCGGGCGATTGCCGAGATTCGCGACAAGGACAACAAAGTCGTCTTGAAGCGGCTCGAGCGCATCGAACGCGAAACGGCTAAGAAAATCGAATCGCTCGAGCTGGAGTCGGTCGAGGTACTGGACGTTCTGCCCATGGTCGAGGCGACACTAGAGCAAGATCCGACGACGAACTGGCGGGAAGCGATTCTCGACATTTACAAACGGCTTCGCCCTGGCGAGGCGGCAAACGAAGAGGCCGCACGCCAGCTGATATTCGGCCTTTTCTTCGACGTCAAGCGTTACGACCTAGGCAAAGTCGGCCGTCGCTTCTTGAACAACCGTCTCGGCATCGACGTTCCTTTGGACGTTCGGAACTTGACGGCCGAGGACTTGGCCGACATGATGTTTGCCTTCGAGCCCTATCTCAATCGCGAGGCTGACCGCGACGACATCGACGACTTGAAGAACAAGCGCGTGCGGTCCGTCGGCGAGCTGCTTCAGCAGCAGCTGCGGCTGGGCTTTGTCCGTATGGAAAAGGTTGCTCGAGAGCGCATGACCTCGACGGACCAGGAAAACCTTTTGCCGGGCATCATCCTCAGTGTCAAGCCGGTAAGCGCCTCAATCAAAAGCTTCTTCAGCAGCAACCAGCTCAGCACATTCATGGACCAGACCAACCCGCTGAGCGAGTTGACCAACAAGCGGCGTCTGTCCAGCCTCGGCCCCGGCGGCCTTCAAAGAACGAGCGCCAAACTGGAAGTGCGCGACGTGCACCGTTCGCACTACGGCCGCATTTGCCCGATCGAGACCCCTGAAGGGCCGAACATCGGCCTGATTTCTCAGCTGACGACGCATGCGCGCGTCGATGAGTTCGGCTTCATCATGACGCCTTACCGGCGCGTTGTCGACGGCAGGGTCACCGACGAAATCGTCTACCTGACGGCCCAGGAGGAGTCTGGCGTCCTCGTCGCCCCCGCTGACACGGCCACTGACGACGACGGCCTGATCAAATCCGACCGACTTCAGGTTCGGTGCGCGGGAGGCGACTTGGCGGGCGCCTCTTACCCGATCGTGCACCGAAGTAGCGTCCAGTACATGGACGTTTCCCCGGTGCAGATTGTGTCGGTCGCCACCGCCCTGATCCCGTTCTTGGAGAACGACGACGCCAACCGCGCCTTGATGGGCGCGAACATGCAACGCCAGGCCGTGCCTCTGCTGCGCTCCGAGCGGCCTTATGTCGGCACAGGCTACGAGCGGACGGCAGCCGTCGACTCCGGGGCGGCGATCATCGCCTTGCGATCCGGTACCGTCGAATATGTGACCAGCCAACTCATCAAGGTTCGGGCCGACGAGGACGGCCAAATCGACACCTACGAGTTGATGCACATGGTGCAGTCGAACAAATCGACCTGCTTCACGCACCGTCCCGTTGTGGACCTCGGTCAGCGGGTTTTGAAGGGAGACCCACTGGCCGACGGCGCCTGTTGCGACGAAGGCAACCTCGCGCTAGGCAAGAACGTGCTGGTTGCGTTCATGCCCTGGGGCGGCTACAACTATGAGGACGCCATCCTCATCAGCGAGCGTCTGGTCAAAGACGACGTCTACACCTCGATCCATATCGAGCGGCACGAGACCGAGGCCGTGGACACGAAGCTGGGGCCCGAGGAGATCACCCGGGATATCCCGAACGTCGGCGAGGAAGCTCTCAAAGACCTTGACGAGCTGGGCATCGTGCGGATCGGCGCCGAGGTCCGGCCGGAAGACATCCTGGTCGGCAAGGTGGCGCCGAAGGGTCAGGTGGAAATGACTGCCGAGGAGAGACTGATCATTGCCATCTTCGGCAAAAAGGCCGAGGAAACGCGTGACGTCTCGCTCCGCCTTCCGCACGGTGAAAAGGGCACAGTCGTCGACGTCAAGGTATTCAGCCGTTACAAGTACCTGAGCCCGTCGATCAAATACGAGTACAAGGAATCGAAGAAGCGGGAGCGGCTGGTCTGCGACCGCACGGATGAGCCGTTGATTCAAATTCCCGGCGACGAGCTGCCCGCGGGCACCAACATGACGGTTCAGGTGTACATCGCCCAGAAGCGCAAGCTGATGGTTGGCGACAAGATGGCCGGACGCCACGGCAACAAAGGAGTCATCTCCAAAATCTTGCCTGTGGAAGACATGCCGTTTTTGGCCGACGGAACCCCGGTGGACATCGTGCTGAACCCGCTTGGTGTGCCAAGCCGAATGAACATCGGTCAAATTCTGGAGACCCACCTTGGCTACGCCGGCAAGACCATGGGCGTGCGCTACATCTGTCCCGCTTTCGAGGGAGCGACGGAGCGCGAGGTGCTAGAGGAAATGGCCATCATGGCCGAGACCATGCGGAAGCAGGTCCTCGGAGCCTATGTCAACGCCGAACTCATGCTCGACGTGCCCTTCCAGAAGGACGACACGCTCGACGAAATGTTCGCCAAAATCAGCTCTCGATTGCGCCAGCTCGACGAGGCTTACTTGACTAGGCTCAGCGAGATCGTGGCGGCGCCGCCCATCAAGGAAACGCGCGAGTTGCTTGATGTGGATCTGGAGAAATGGATTCCGGCTGATCTTCCCGAGGAGGTCGGCGAGCCTTACAAAGCCGATGATGCCGTCTACGAGGCAATTCTAGAGAGAATCAAAACGAACGCCCTGAAGAGGGCCGGCATCGACCCCGAGTCGTGCAAGTCGTGGATTCGCGACGGTCTGACGGGCGATGAGATTCCGAACCCCATCACGGTCGGCGTGATTTACATGCTGAAGCTCGAACACCTTGCCGACGAAAAGATCCACGCCCGAAGCATAGGCCCATACTCGTTGGTTACCCAGCAGCCTCTTGGCGGCAAAGCCCAGTTTGGCGGCCAACGGTTCGGAGAAATGGAGGTTTGGGCTCTGGAAGCTTACGGGGCCGCGTACACCCTGCAGGAGCTTCTGACGATCAAGTCGGACGACGTGATGGGACGCGTCAAGGCCTACGAGTCCATCGTCAAGGGCGAAACCATTGCCGAACCGGGAATTCCCGAGTCGTTTAAGATCCTCGTCAATGAGTTGCGGTCCCTATGCCTTAAGGTCACCGTCGAAGACGCCCACAACAAAGAGCTTCCCCTCAAAGAACTCGACGAACTGGCGAGCGGCGATGATATGCGCTTGGCCCGCTCAGTCGGGTTCTTCAACTAGTCTAGCCAGGGGGCGGCCGCGAGACTCCGTTTTCCGGCCGCCAGAGCGACAATCAACCAAGGTTTTGAAGCAAGTAGGAGACAAACACATACATGGCAGATGTCAGCCTGTTCGATAGAATTCGTATTGGAATAGCAAGTCCCGAGGAAATCTTAAGTTGGAGCCACCGCGGGCCGGTGGAGGGCGAAGTCAAAAAGCCTGAAACCATCAACTACCGGACCTTCAAACCCGAGCGCGACGGCCTGTTCTGCGAGAAAATTTTCGGCCCGACCAAAGACTGGGAATGCTCGTGCGGCCGGTACAAAAAAATCAAGTACAAAGGCATCACCTGCGAGCGGTGCGGCGTCGAGGTAACGCGCAGCAAAGTTCGCCGCGAGCGCATGGGCCATATTCGACTGGCCGCCTCGGTCAGCCATATCTGGTACCTTAAAGGCGTTCCCTCGCCCCTGTCACTCATTCTCGACATATCCCCTCGGCTTTTGGAAAAGGTCATCTACTTCGCTTCCTTCATCATCATCGATATCGACAGCGAAAGGATCGCCGAGCTGCTGCCTACCATCCGTACGGCTGTCGAAGCGGAGAAGGCCAACGTTATGGCGCAGATCCGCGAACTTGAGGAGGAAAGCCTGAGCCGTTTTGCGGAGGAACTCGATGACAACCGCGACGAGTACGACGAACAGTACGTCCGAGAACGCACCAAGGCCGTCAACGACCGCATCCGCGCGGAATATCGGGACGCCGACGACCGGATGAAGGATCTCGATCTCGCGGTTGAGATTCTTGGGAAGCTGGAAAAGAACCAGCTGATCGACGAGGACAAGTACCGTGCGGTCAGCAAGATGCTCGACAGCGTGGGAGCGGCAATCAACGAGGACCTCCGGTCGCTCGTGCGCGCCAACATCGGCGCCGATGCCATCAAAGAGCTTTTGATCCGCGTCGACCTCGAGCGGCTTGCCCGTGAGCTGAGGCAGGAAATCATCATGACCTCCAGCCAGCGGCGGGCACGAGCCATCAAGAGGCTCGAAATCACGGAGGCTTTGATCTCTTCGAAAAGCCGTCCCGAGTGGATGATCCTCGACGTGATCCCGGTCATCAGCCCGGAGCTTCGTCCGATGGTCCAGCTCGACGGGGGACGCTTCGCCACGTCCGACCTCAACGACCTCTACCGGCGCATCATCAACCGCAACAATCGCTTGAAGAAGATCATGGAAATCCATGCCCCGGAGAGCATCATCAACCACGAGAAGAGGTTGTTGCAGGAGGCGGTTGACGCCTTGATCGACAACGGCAGGCGAGCCAGGCCGGTCGTGGGTTCGAACAGCCGTCCGCTGAAGTCGCTCAGCGACATGCTGAAGGGCAAGGAGGGACGCTTCCGAAAGAACTTGCTGGGCAAGCGCGTGGACTATTCCGGCCGGTCGGTGATCGTCGTCGGACCCCACCTGAAGTTGCACCAGTGCGGCCTGCCTAAAGAAATGGCCCTGGAGCTGTTCAAGCCGTTCGTGATGAAAACGCTGGTCGAAAAGAAAGTCACGCAGAACATCAAGACGGCCAAGCGCATGATTGACCGCATGCACCCACAGGTTTGGGACGGCCTTGAGGAAGTGATCAAGGAGCATCCGGTTCTCCTGAACCGCGCCCCCACCTTGCACCGTCTCGGCATCCAAGCCTTCGAGCCGATTCTCGTTGACGGCAAGGCCATCCAGGTGCATCCCCTGGTCTGCCACGCCTACAACGCGGACTTTGACGGCGATCAAATGGCCGTCCACGTGCCCCTCAGCACGGCTGCCCAGGCCGAAGCTCGCGTGCTGATGCTGTCCACGCAGAACCTCTTCTCGCCGGCCGACGGGCGCCCGACGGTTTCGCCCATCCAGGACATCGTCCTCGGAGCGTACGCGCTCACCTTCGTCAGTGACGAAAGCAAAAAGCGCATGGCGGAAATGGAACGGCTTCACCGGGAAGACCCGGAAAACAACCCCGCCCCGCGGATCTACCGCGACTTGAACGAGGTGCTTTTTTACCTCGAGTCGCCGATTGTGGCCGACAAGCTGAAGATCAACGACCTGATCAAAGTTCGCATCACTCGGCCTTTGTTCCGCCCGGACAGCGAAATCGACTACCGGGATCCGAAAACCGGAGTCGAATACAAGTACGAAGTCATCCCAGAAACCGAGGACGAAGATGAGAGAAAAGAGCTTGTTCCCCTCGACCAGGAGTTCGAAACGGTCATCGCCACCTGCACTCCGGGGCAGTTGATCTTCAACGACATTCTTCCGTACCCGCTCAAAAACAGCGACGAATTCCTTAAAGTGGAGCTTTCCAAAAAGGCCATCGCCGAAACGATCATCGCTTGCCACAAACGGGTGGGCATCGCGGGCACCATCCAGCTTCTGGACGACATGAAGGAACTGGGCTTTAAGTGGGCCACCAAGTACGGGCTTACGATCGCCATCACGGACATGGACCCGCCCAAGCGGCGTGAAGAAATCATCCAAAGCGCGGACGACCGATCGACGAAGATCGGCCAGCAGTTCCGGAGAGGCATGATGACCTACAACGAGATGACCCGCCAGCTGGTCACTCTCTGGCAGGACACGTACGACCACATCGGCAAGGAAATCGTCAACGGCCTGAAGCAGACGAACCCGTTGTCGATTATCACCATCAGCGGCGCGCGCGGCAGCGTGAAGCAGCTCGCCCAGCTCGCCGGAATGCGCGGCCTTATGTACAACCAGTTCAACGAGGTTATTTACGAACTTCCAGTCAAGAACTCGTTCCACCGCGGGCTGAGCATGCTCGAGTATTTCGTGACCACTCACGGCGCCCGCAAGGGTTTGGCCGACACCGCGCTTCGAACCGCCGACGCCGGCTACCTGACGCGCCGCTTGGTCGATGTGTCCCAAGACGTGATCGTCAAAGCCCGGGATTGCGGAACCTCAGAAGGCATTTACGTGCACCGCATTCTGGACGAAGGCGAAGTCATCGAGCAAATCGGCGACCGAATGTTCGGCCGAGTTTCCTTGACGACGCTTCTCGACCCGGACACCAACGAAGAACTTTTGGTCTATGACCAAGTCGTTACCCGCGACAATGCCGCGCGCGTGACCAAAATCGAGAATCGGTACGTGCAGGAATACAACAATGCCGAAACGGACGAGGAGAAGCAGGCCATCACGGACAAGTATCTGGCGCTCGGGTTCGAGATCAACGAGCACGGGCACCTCTGCGTGAAATTGCGCAGCCCCTTGACCTGCGAACTGGAGCAAGGCATCTGCTCGAAGTGCTACGGCATCGATCTCTCGACGAGCAAGCTGGTCGAAGTCGGCGTCGCCGTCGGCATCATCGCGGCTCAGTCGATTGGCGAGCCCGGAACGCAGCTTACAATGCGCACGTTCCACACCGGAGGCGTTGCGGGATCCGTCACGGTTGCAAGAACTAACCAGTACAAAACCGGACGGTTCATCCGGCAGTTCATGGAGGACTTCGCCGTCGCAACCGACACGGACATGAAGCAGTTCGACCCGACCAAGTTGCTTGAGTCGCAGGAAACCGCGCTCAGGTCCGTATTTTCGGCCGCGCCCGCGACCAACGACGCCGAAGCGCCACCTAAGAAGAAAACGGCTCGCCAAACCAAGGCCGAGCAGAAAAAACTGGAAAAGGTGGACAGCGAATCGAAGAAGCTCTGGGAAAGAAGCCGCAAAACCTTCTTCTACGCCTGGACGGGCGAATCGAGCGGAATCGTCCGCGTCGAGGAAATCTTTGAAGCTCGCCGCCAGCCGCGCGGCAAGGCGATCATCTGCCCCGTGACCGGGTTCGTTCGATCCATCCAGGAAAGCTCGTTCGGAAGATGGGTCATCGTCGAGGCGACCGTGCCGACGACGACGGCACTCAAAGACGCCTGCATCTCGGACAAGCAACCGTGGGCGGCATCATCCGACAACCCCGCTGAACTCGAGAAGCTGGTCGGCCAGAAGCTCACCACGGCGGCGATTTCCGTGCTCAAGAAGCACGAGATTGAAACGGTCAACGTCTACTATCCGATCCTGGTACCGCCGCTCGGCCAACTGCCGGTCAAGGTGAACTCGAAGGTCATCAAGGGCGACCCGCTCACCGAAGGCCCTCGCGACCCTCACGAGGTCTTGGAGCTGGCCGGCCACGCCGCCGTTTACGAGTACTTCATCGAGAACCTGCAGAGCGTTTACAAGGCTCAAGGCGTCGATATCAACGACAAGCACATCGAGGTTATCATTCGCCAGATGCTGCGCAAACGCCAAGTCAAGGAACCGGGCGACACCCCGTTCCTTCCTGGGCAAATCGTCGACCGGTTTGCCTTTGCACGCGAAAACGAGCGCGTTCGAGAGTTGATCCGAATGGGCAAAAAGATCAAGTACATCGATCCGGTTACTGGCGAAAGCGTCGAGCGAGACCCGAAGGAGGCCACGGCCAACTGGATTCTGCTCGGAATCACCGAGGCCTCTCTGGCCACCGACTCGTTCCTGTCAGCGGCGTCGTTCCAAAAGACAACCCGCGTGCTCACCGAAGCCGCCGTCCGTGGCAAAAAGGACCAACTTGTGGGCTTAAAGGAAAATGTCATCATCGGGCGTCTGATCCCCTCGGGCACGGGCGTGAAGAACTATCGCGACGTGACCGTGGGCGTCGCCCGAGGTCCGAGCTGGGCCTCGCAGTCGCTTACAGCGCTCGTTGAGGCGGAAGGAGCCACAATGGCCGACGACACCAACGAATTGTCGTTCCCGTCGCTTGCTGAAATGGCCGCCTCTCAAGACCGGGACCTTGAGTTCGTGATCCAGCCGGAGGTCGAGGGCGGGGGCCTCCTCGACGAACTCGACAACGAAGAAAAAGAGTAGCCCTCTTCTTTGATCAACTGGCCGGGGCAGCCTCCAAAAGGCTTGCCCCCGGTTCTTCTTGGCCCGCACGATCCCGCGAGGATTGCGCTCGTTTGCAGGGCAAGGCGGACCGGCAAGTTCAGGTTCAAATCGGGTATGAAAAGGAGCCATGTCTTCCCAATATCACGTTGCCGTCTTGGGGGCGACTGGAGCCGTCGGCCAGGAGTTCCTTAGTCTCTTCGAGTCCCGCGACTTCCCAGTCCGGTCGCTCAAGCTGTTGGCGAGCGCCCGCTCCGCAGGCACGCAAATGCGATTCAAAGGCGAAGCGGTCGTTGTCGAGGAGATCAAACCAGAGTCCTTTGAGGGAATCGACGTTGCCTTCTTCAGCGCGGGGGCGTCGCGTTCGAAAGAGTACGCTCCGCACGCCCTCAGGGCAGGGGCAACGGTCATCGACAACTCCAGTGCCTTTCGCATGGACCCATCGGTGCCTCTCGTCGTCCCGGAGATCAACTTCGACTCCATCGGCGAAGGCCAGCGGCTGATTGCCAACCCGAACTGCAGCGCGATCATCATGCTCATGGGGGTGGCCCCGTTGCGCAAGCTCGGAAAGATCGAACGGGTGATCGTGAGCACCTATCAGAGCGCCAGCGGCGCCGGAGCGTCGGCCATGCGCGAACTCGAGGAACAAACCAAAGCAGTCCTTGCGGGAAAGCCAGCCGAGCCAAAGGTGATGCCGCACGTGTATGCCTTCAACCTGTTCAGCCATAACACGGCCATCAACGAATACGGGTACAACGATGAAGAGTGGAAGGTCATCCACGAAAGCCGCAAGATCCTAGGCATGCCCGACCTCAGGATCAACGCGACTTGCGTCCGGGTTCCCGTGTTGCGCGCTCACAGCGAATCGATCACGGTTGAGTTTCAAGGACCCGCTCCGACCGAGGACGAGGTCCGCCGGGTGTTCCTGGAGTCGGAAGGCGTCCGCCTGGTGGACGACCGCGAAAACAACGTGTTCCCGATGCCGCTGGACGCCTCCGGGCAGGGCGACGTGCTGGTCGGCAGAATCCGAAGGGACCTGTCCCACCCCTCGGCGATTTCTTTGTTCGTCGTTGGGGACCAGTTGCTGAAAGGCGCCGCGTTGAACGCGGTGCAGATCGCTGAAAAGCTGATGGCCGCCGGGCGGCTCTAAGGCCTCGCAAGCCTTCATCACCTAGCTGGCTATCGAAATAACAAACCGTTTGGTTGGGCTGGCCGAGCCTGCTTGTGCAATCTTCAAGCCACAAGTTTCTTGAACGAATGGAGCTTGGGGCTTTTGTACAATAGAACCATGATTGCCTCGATTTTGGCGGCTTGCGCATGCCTCTCGCTCCAGCCGAGCCGCATCCACTCGGTCTGCGACGTTTCGACGGACTTCACTTTCTACATGGACGGAAGGTTTTTCAGCCAGTACATCGCCCCAGACGGCGCCGACGCGCGCAACTGGGGCACCCTTTGGAAGCTCGACTTGACTGACGCAAACCTTCTCGTGCTGAGCAGCGGCGACTCTCCCATTGAGTACGCACCGAAGAGCATCGAGCACGTCAAGCGGTTCGTCGCCTCGGGTGGCGCCGTTTTGATCGCCGCCAGCAACGCTGGCTTCCAACCCGATCAACCGTTCCATATCCAAAAGGTGGCCCGTGCGTTCGGCGGCGAGTTTGATCCGACCCCAGCCCAAAAGCCCCTTGAGGCCGTTTCCAACCTAAAAGCCGACAAGGTCGAATTCTACGGGGGAGGAACGCTCAGGCTCGGAGCCGGATGGAAGGCCTTGGTTTCCGACGCCGCCGGCAAGCCGGTGCTCGCACAAAAGCCTTTTGGCAAGGGAATGGCGCTCTTGGCCATTCGTGGCCTATTCGGACACAACCCCGACGCCAGCGACCCGATCAACGCCCAGTGGGTCAAGCCATGGCTTCAGAACGCCGTCCGAGGAAAGCCCGTGAACCCTTCGAGGCCTCCAAAGGGTCAATGGGCCGAGCTTGAAAAGAAAGTCGGCAGCCTCACTCTGGAATACCACGAGGGTACCAAAGCATTCGCGGATTCGATCGCTAAGGAGTACTTCGCAATCAAGCCGATTCTTACCGAAATCACCGGCGTCGATCCGGCCAAGGGAATGATCAAGCGCATGCTGATGCTGCCGACCGGAGGTGGCGGTTTCTCCAGCGGGGACAGGATCGCCATCGGCGCCTGGTGGGGCGGCTACCCCAAAAACCGCTACCCAATGGTCGAACTGATCAGCCACGAAGCGGGCCACTCGTGGGTTCTGCCCTATCCAGAGCCGGTTTGGAACGAACCGATCGCCACCTACCTGGGCATCCGCGTGGGACAGCGCCTTAAGATGAGGGAGGCTGATGAGGCCCTGAATCGGACCATCGAAAACGCGCGCAGAGAGGACCCGGACTTCAACAAGATCGATATCAACGCCCCTGGCGCGCCGAACGCCGCCGTTTGGGGGAAGACGTACTGGATTTTCGAGCAGCTGCGGGCCAAGTACGGCGAGGACTTCATGGCCAAGTATTTCCGGACAAAGCGTTCCGTCTTGAAGCCGGGACGGACCAAATATTCCCTTGACGACTGCGTCGCTGTATGGAGCCGTGCGCTGGGCGAGGACCTTTTCCCTTGGTTCCAGTCGCTTGGCATCAAGGTTTCGAAAGCGAACACTGACATTGCTCTGAATTAGGGACTCGCATGGAGGCGCGTATCGCCTAAGTTGTCTTTATGCGACTTCTATTGTTGTGTCTTGAATGTTTTTTGTCCGGTCGCGCATCGATGCAGGGCTCTACTCCGCCACTGGAAAGCGTTGCCTCAAACGCCTATGAAAATTGCTGGTCTGACATGGGTTTGTCGAAAAAGTCCAAAGGCGCCTAGGCATCGCTGCATGAATCTGAGCGCGCAAAGCTTGCCTCTAAGATGATCGGGGCAAGGCGAAAGCACCCCGACGTCCTTTTTTCCGACACCCAAAAGATGGGCCGTTGAATGGTGGCTGGATGACTACGCCACCAGCATGGCGGCTCCAAAAACGCCTGCGGAATCGCCCAGACTGGGCTTTAAAAAGCGGGTGTCCAACCGGTTGTTGAACACGTGTCGCCGAGCGGACTCGACGCCCCAAGTCAAGAGCTCGTCAATGTTGCCCACGCCACCGCCCAGCACCACGGCCTGAGGATCCACGATGTTCAGCACGACCGAGATCGCTTCGCCGAACTTCTCGCACAAGCGCCGAACGGTCGCCGTGGCCATTGGGTCTGAGCCCTCCCGGTGCCGGCGGTGGATCTCCTTCAATGTCAACTTGAGGCCTGTCATGCGCGCATACCAAGCCTCCGTCGCGGGGCCGCTGATGGCATTTTCAACGCATCCATGCTTGCCACAGTAACAAGGTGGGCCCTCAGGATCAAGAAAGTTGTGACCCCACTCGCCGGCAATTCCCTGCGCTCCTCGAATCATCCTGCCGTTTACGACGAGCCCCCCGCCGACCCCCGTGCCCATGATGGTCCCGAAAACAACCTCGCATCCGATGGCCGCGCCCATCAGCGATTCAGCCAACGCAAAGCAATTGGCGTCGTTGGCAATCTCGATGGGCACCCCGAGGGCCGCCCGGAGATCGCCAAGCAGAGGCTGGCCGTTCAGGCAGGTGGTGTTGCAGTTTTTCATCAGGCCGGTCGGCGGGTCGACGGTCCCCGGGGTGCCGATGCCGATCGCATCGGGCTTCAGGCCGGTCGCTTCCTCCATCTTGCGAACCAAGAGAACGATTCGGTCGACGATGTGCGCGTAACCGCGGTGGGCCTCTGTGCCGTGACGAATTCGGCAAAGAGGTTGATGATCGGTTTGCGAACGCAAGACCGCCCCTTCGATCTTGGTTCCACCCAAGTCGATGCCCCAAAGCATGCTGTTAGTCTACTTCGGCAGACCAGCCGGTGCGGGTCGGCACCTTTCAAACGGGTTCGCTTGGCGAATGCAATGAGGTTGGCCTTGAAATGGCATCGCCGCGCTGGACCCGTCCGCCGCCTCAGGGAAAATGGATGCCGGCGCGGGGTACAACCAAGCGAACCGCAGCAACATAGAGGCCCAAGCATGCGAACCAACCGAACCGAAGCCATTGCCGTCTCGCAAACGCCGCCTTTCCACCCGCAGGGCAGGCCCCTGGCCGGCCTCAGCGTCACCCTCGACCCGGGCCATGGCGGACACTCGCACGCTGACGGCTACGCCGGTTCGGTGCGCGGCGTCCGGTCGCAGATCAGCGAGGAGCACCTGAACCTGCTGGTTGCCTCGCAACTGGCTCAATACCTTATTGAAGCCGGCGCTCAAGTTTTCCTTACCCGGCACGGAGACGAGAAAGTAGTTCCAGGCGATTCGGGCCGCGACGAAGAGTTGGGTGCCAGAACGGCAAAGGCCGAACAGAACGCCTCGCACCTCTTCCTCTCGATTCACCACAATTGGTCGGAGCGGCCCTCGGCGCACGGCGTGCTGATTCTGATTCGGCCAGAGCCATCAGCGCTGGAGCTCGCGATAGCCGACATTCTTCGCGATGAAGTCGAGCGCCAAGTGCCGCACGGAGAACGCTTCGAACACTGGAGGCACGACCACCCGCTCGTTAGCGGTTGCCCGATGCCCTCCGCGGTGGTCGAGTTTGGCTTTTTATCCAACGAGGCGTTCGACGCCTGGGTTTCCCAGCAAGGAGCGCACCGAAGCGAAGCCTTGGGGCTTTACAATGCGATCGTGCGCATCTGGCAAACGCATCGCGAGGAGCTCGAAGCTCATCGGGCCCGCTGCTTTCCCTCGGCCCCGCCTGTTCCGTCGCCGCCGGAGGGCATCCCCTACCTGGCCGCCATGGCGAGCCGACTGTGGCCCATGGACCGTCCCCCCTCCAATGAAAAGGAGCTGAATTGGGTTCTTCAGGCCTACAGAACGCAAGTGATTAACGACCGGAGGGAGTTCTGGGTTGACGTTCGAGCCTACGCCGACGGGGGTTCTTGGATGCTTTCGGGTTCGACCAACGTGAGTCAAGTCCGGGAGGCATTGGGGCTGATCCTAGGCGCGCTCGGAGTGGAGGGGATCGACAATCAGGTCCGCCTGTTGCCTGACCGCTCCAAGTTGGGCAACCAGCTGTTCGGCATTTGCCAAATCCCGCTGGCGTTTACTTGGGGCGAGCCACGTGAGGGGGTCGACGTGCAAAGCCAGCTGCTGCTTGGGGAACGCCTGCACCTTCTGGACGAGTCCGACGACGGCCAGTTCCTTCTTGCGCACGGTCAGGACGGGTATGCAGCCTGGGTTCGATCAGATGCCGTTCTGCGTCTGAACCTCGAGGAGTTCGGGGGTTGGGTGCACGCCGAACGGGCTTTGGTGGTCCGCGAATTGATGGTCGACGACTTGCGTTTGCCGATGGGTGCGGCCTTGCCGATCATCGGCGTTCAGGCAGACGGCGTGGCTTTGCGTCTTCCGCGAGGCTACCGGGCAACGGACGGCGTCAACGAGGTTTTTGCAGACCCCGAGTCGGTTCTTGAGCTGCCCAAAAACGCCGCTCCGGGGAGGATGGCCGTCGACAACGCGCTGGAACTGCTGACGACGCCCTACGTTTTCGGCGGTCGCGGCAGCCTGGGCATCGATTGTTCCGGGATGACCGGCGTTGCTTATCAGGCGCTGGGCGACGCCCTCGCAAGGGACGCCCGGCAACAGGTGATGGCCGGCCAGCTGGCGGCCACGCCTTGGCATCTGGAGGACCTCAAGCCGGGGGACCTGATGTTTTTCTTGGATCAGCTGGGCCGGGTGGCTCACACGGGCCTGTCGATCGGCGGCTACCGGTACATTCACTCCAGTAGCCCGGAAGTGCAAATCAGCTCTCTCGACCCGGAGGACGAGCTTTACCTTGAAAACAACGCGAAGAGGTTCTGCTTCGCCAAGCGGCCGTACCTCGATTAGGAGGGTCGCTCCGCGGTCCTTGTCAGTATCCGTTCGGGTGCTTTTCCAACCAGTTCCAAGCGTGGCGGACGATCTCTTCCAGGCTGGCATACCTGGGCCTCCAACCAAGCTCCTTCTCGATCAGGGCGCTCGAGGCGATCAAGCGCGCCGGGTCACCAGGCCGCCTAGGCGCCTCGACTTTCGGCACCGGTTTGCCGATCACCCGCTCCACGGTATCGATCACTTCGCGGACCGAGTAGCCAACGCCATTGCCAAGGTTGTACCGCTTGGATTCGCCTCCTTCGCGCAGGTGATGGACCGCCAGCAGGTGCGCGTGAGCGAGGTCGACAATGTGGATGTAGTCGCGGATGCAGGTCCCGTCGAGGGTATCGTAGTCGGTGCCGAAGATTTTGATGTCGGGTCTCTTGCCCAGCGCGGCGTGCATCACCAGCGGGATAAGGTGCTCCTCCGGCATGTGGTATTCGCCCAGTTCACCGTCGGGGTCGCTGCCGCTGGCGTTGAAGTAGCGCAGGCAAACGCTCTTGAGGCCGTAGGCGACATCGTAGCTTTCCAGCATCCTCTCAACGGCATACTTGCTGTCCCCGTAAGGGCTCCGCGGGTTCTTCGGGTGGTTCTCGTCGATCGGCACGTACTCCGGCTCACCGAAGATCGCGGCGGTGGAGCTGAAGATGAACTTATTGATTTTGGCGAGCCTCATGGCCTCGAGCAGGGTCAAGACGCCGGCCGTGTTGTTTTCGTAGTATTTGCCGGGTTCGCGGACGCTTTCGCCAACGGATATGTGAGCGGCAAAATGCATGACGACGTCGATAGGGTATGTCTCGAACACGCGCCGCAGGTCGTCGGGGTTGCGCAGGTCTCCTTGTTCGAATGGGCTGTCCTTGACAGCTGCCCGATGGCCGTTGCACAGGTTGTCCAGGACGGCGTGCTTTTCGCCGGACTGCCGAAGGAGTTTGCACATGTGCGAGCCGATGTAGCCGGCTCCGCCAATGACCAGGATCATGGCTAAAGGATACTCCGGCGGGCCCGTTCTCTGCCGTTGGTTCAGCCGACAAGCGTCGTACTCGACACCGCCAATTCTTGAGCAGGACCAAGCGGCAAGATCAGGGGCATCGACTGGGCCGGCGAGGTCTCAAATGCCGCCTAACCGACTCAAAATGCCGGGCATTCGAACCGACAATTATCGTATGGCCAAGCGGTCCTCGATCGCGCAGAACGAGATATGGCGTCTGTTCGACGTCGCCGGATCGCCGGGCGGCACCCTGCACGGGTATCTGCAGAGGGTTCTCGACGGTTGCGTGCGTCTTTTTGGAGCTTCGGGGGCCTCTGTTTTTGTCCGTGAGGGAAACTCCGGCGTTTACAAGCTTGCGGCCCGAAGCGGTGCGGACGCCAAAGCCCCAATCGGCTCGACGTTGCGCTCGGGCGTCGGCATCGCCGGCGCGTGCCTGGAGACCGGAAAGCCCTTGCTCGTCGAAGACCCCCTTTCGCACCCGCTCCTCAAAGGGAGGGTCAAACGAAAGCGGCAAGACGTCGGCAGCTCGATCATTCTGCCCCTCGTCGCCCCGAACCAAGAGCGGGTCGGGGTCATCAACCTAAGCCGCAGCGCCGGCATGGAGCCATACACCGAAGCGGACATGTCCGTGGCGGCGTCGCTTGCCAAGCATGCCGCCCTAGCCGTGAGCAACGCGTTGCTTTTGGCCGAAAAAGACGCGACGGCTCGAGAGGCAAACGAAGCCAAGTCCAAGTTGCAAGCCCTGTTCGCTTGCCTCGGGGTGGCGGTGGTCTCGATCAGCCGAGAGGGCGTTCTGACCGATTGCAATCCGGAGGCCCAGAAACTGGACGTCCTGAACCCGCGCTCTCCGATTTATGAGCCGCTCTTCGAAGCTCTGCGCGAGGCCGCCAAAGGATCCCGGCAAGAGCGCTACTGCCATGACGGCGCCACGAACCGCTCGTTCGCGATTGTCAGCGCGCCGCTTTCGGGGGGCGGAGCGACGGCGACAATCCACGAGGTCAGCGAACTGGAAAGGACCCAACAGGAGCTGGCGCGACTTCGGCGACTGGCGGAAATCGGCCAGATGACGGCCGCCATCGCCCACGAGATCAAGAACCCGCTGACCGGCATCTCCAGCGCGGCGCAAATGCTGTGCGCTTACGACGGCATCGCCAAGGAGTTCGGAACGATGATCAAGGAAGACGCCGACAAGCTCAACGACTTGTGCAACAGCTTCCTCGACTTCGCTCGTCCGCTGACCCTTCGCGAGGAGGACGTGGACATTGCCGTGCTCTTCGAAAAGGTAGCCCAGAAACACCGAGCTGAGGCCCAAGCGCGCGGAGTTTCGGTTCGCGTGAACGGCGGAAAGCTGAAGATCCGGGGCGACTCGGCGCGTTTGGAGCAGGTCGCGCACAACCTCGTGCTCAACGCCATTCAAGCGTGCCGTCCAGGAGACAGGGTCGCCATCGAGGTTTCGGAAACCGGCTTCACCGTCGCCGACACGGGTCATGGCATGACCGAAGAACAGCTGGCCAAGCTTTTCACGCCATTCTTCACCACCAAGCCGAACGGCACGGGACTGGGGCTGAGCAACGTGCGAAAAATCATCGATGCCCACGGAGGAGCCATTCGCGTGAAATCGGAATCGGGACGAGGAACGGCATTTGAAATCGAGTTCGATGCACGGAGGATCGCATGAGCGCAAAACGCAACGTTCTCATCGTCGACGACGAGTCGAACATCCGGAGAATCCTGCAGGTCGCTTTCGAAAAGGAAGGGTACCGGGCGGAGGTCGCCGAGGACGCTTTCGACGCCCTTGGCAAGTTGAGCGCCAACGCGTACGACTGTCTCTTGACCGACGTCACCATGCCGGGCAAAACCGGCTATGAGTTGCTTCATGAAGCCAAGGCGATGCACCCAGAGATGCCGGTGGTGATCATGACGGCTTACGGCACCATCCCGCAGGCGGTCCAGGCGATTCGCGACGGCGCGTTCGAATACATCACCAAACCTTTCGATTTGGACCACCTGAAAAAGGTGGTCGCCGCCTCGATGGACGGGCAAGCCTCCCCAACTGCCAAGCCCAAAAAGGCCTCGGCATCGAAAAAAACCGCCTTCATTGCGGAGTCGCCCGCCATGAAAGAGGTTTACGCGACCATCCAACAGGTCGCCGACTCTCGAGCGACGGTGCTTGTGACGGGCGAGAGCGGGTCCGGCAAAGAAGTGGTCGCCAAGTCGCTCCATCAGCTGTCATCGCGAGCTGACAAGAACTTCGTGGCGGTCTCTTGCGCCGCCTTGCCCGAGACGCTGCTGGAATCGGAGCTGTTTGGCTACGAGAAGGGTGCTTTCACCGGCGCCCAGGGGTCGAAGGTCGGCCGATTCGAACTCGCCCACGAGGGCACGCTCTTTCTGGACGAAATCGGCGAAATACCCTTGCCCATCCAGGTCAAACTGCTTCGCGTTCTGCAGGAGCGCGAGTTCGAGCGTCTTGGGGCCAGCAAGCCGACCAAGGTCGACGTCCGCCTGATCACAGCGACCAACCGCAACTTGCAGGCAGCTGTGGACGACGGCACGTTTCGGCTGGACCTCCTCTATCGCCTGCAGGTGATCGAACTGCACATCCCGCCGTTGCGCGAGCGCCAAGAGGACATCAAGCCGCTTGCCGAGCTGTTCCTTGCCAGGTACTGCCAAGAAAACGGAAGGGAGCCGCTGGAGCTGGGCGACGACGCGCTCGAGGCCATGCTTCGGTACCGCTGGCCAGGAAACGTGCGTGAACTGGAAAACACCATCGAGCGGGGCGTTGTGTTGGCGCCCAAAGGCGAACGCGTTTTGACTGCGAAGCTCTTGCCGCCGTCGCTCGTTCGCGCCGCTTAGACCAGGGTCGGACTGCCGATTTCTCCCATCTGCTAAGATGGGTTATCCATGCATCGCGCCAATTCTGACCGCCCGTCCAAGAAGAGCGTCATCGAATCGTGCGATCTGTTTGGGATCCTTTCGTCCGAACAGCGAGACACCCTTGCCTTGCATTCGCACATGGCCCACGCAGAAAGAGGCGAGACCATCTGGTTGGCCGGCTCCCCGTCGGAGGCCGTTGCCGTCTTGGGCCAGGGCTTCGTTAAGATGACGAAAAACTCGGCGCAAGGAACCGAGATTGCGGTCGAGCTGGTAGGGCCTGGGCAGTGCATTGGCGTGCTGGCGGCGATCGAAGGCAGGGAAATGCCTCTGAATGCCGTCGCCATCACTTGCACATGGTATTTGAAGGTACCCACTCGACTCCTTCTCGAACTCTACGAAAAGGTCGATGCGCTCAAGGACCAAGTGGTCAAGTCGATCGGGCCGCGACTGAGGAAGGCGCACGAAATGATGTCCCAGCTGTCCTCGGGCACCGTCGAGAAGCGAATCGCGGCCGTGCTGCTAATCCTAGCCGAATCGTACGGCAACAGGGTCGCCAAACGAGTTCAACTAACGGTGCCCCTGACAAGGCAAGACTTGGCCGAGATGGCCGGCACCACCGTGGAAACGGCCATCCGCGTGATGAGCAAATGGCAAAAGGATGGCCTGGTTTTCACGGAGCACCAAGTCATCACGCTATGCGATCGGCGACGCTTGGAGGAATGCTGCCTGAAAGGCTGAAGAGGCCAGCTGCCCTCGCTTTTTACAACACGTTGAACACAAATTTTCTGGCTCCAATTCTCAGATTTGTGCAAATGAAAGATAAAGCGATGCTTGCATGTTAGGCGTTAGTTAATTAGTAGTTAAGAAACGGTTAAAAACTCGCTGTTGGCCGTATGCTAGGTTTAACGGCACAGGCAAAAGTGCCGACGGAGGAAAGATGAAACGAGCCTTTACACTTATTGAGCTGCTCGTGGTGATTGCGATTATCGCGATCCTAGCAGCCATCCTGTTTCCCGTTTTCGCCCAGGCAAAGGCTTCTGCAAAGAAGACTGCCTGTCTTTCGAACAACAAGCAGATCGGCACCGCCTTGCAGATCTACCTGGCGGACAATGACGACGTCTACATGCAGTCCTACTACTACCCGAACAACAACAACAGCTCAGGCGGCTACGTGCACTGGTCAGGCCTGCTGATGCCGTACGTGAAGAACTACGACATGTTCCGTTGCCCCGGCTCCTCGACAGGCGGGTTGGCGCCGACCAACTTCACGGGCAACAACATGGGCTACGGGGTTCCCGCCGGCCAAACACCCCAGTACGACCTTCAAGACCTGCAAGCCCCGCGCCTATCGTACATCGCCAACTCGTTGTTGATGCCGCGCAAGAGGAAGTCGATCGACCCGATGACGGTTGTCAGCTCGACGGCCGTTGACTCGGTCGGTGACACGATCCTTTTGGCAGAAATGACCGACTACCCGGCTTGCATCAACGGCTCCTCCGTGGCTTCCGGCACCGCTTACAAGACCCACCGCCCGACAAACGCCCTGTTGCTCTCAGACAACGGCGCTCCCTTCCAGGGCGAAGCGGTGGTGGAAATCCAGCAGCCGGCCTACTGGGCCATTTCGGTGGCGCGGGCCAAAGCGGACATCGCCTCCTGCGAGAGCGGCACCCCCGCGGCAGGGCTTTCGCATATCACCTACACCGCTCCCTATCGCCATTCTGGCGGAGCAAACTACGTGTACGCCGACACGCACGCCAAGTATCAAAAGCTTGAGACGACTCTGAACCCCAACGCCTTTCAGTGGGGCAAACGCGCCTACACCGCAGGCGGACAGGTGATCTACAAACCGGGCACCACCGAGCCGGTTCAATAACCCCGTTAGCTTCGCGTTTCCAGGCCCATGCCAATCGCATGGGCCTTTTTTAATTGAGCTTTTGCACCTTGTAGCCTGCGGGCGGCTTGGTTGAGAAACCCGACTCCAACACGTTTTGGGATCGGTAGATAATTCGACGTTCGCTGCCCCGTGAATTGCGGCCACTGGTAAGATAGGTCGCCGTTTCGGAGGCGATCAAGCCGTCCTTTTTGCGGATCGCCGCCGTGATAAGGATTTCGGGGTTGGAAATTTCCAGCAAGTCGCAGGGCTGTCCGTCGAGCGATACCGAGCCGATGTGCTTGACCCTGACGCCTCCGAACAACAGCCGCCTCATGGGGTTCTTTCGGGCGACCACCTGAAAAGCGTAGGCGTCCGGCTGGCAACCCGCTTGGGCAAAGGCCTCCTGGAGTCCGAGCAGGGTCGACGGCCCCGCGAAGGCCTTTTTTGCCCGCGGAAGAAGGATCAGCACGTTCTTACCGTCGTACCTCCACTCATAAGACGGCGCTTTGACAAGCGCGCGGCCGCGCCTTATGGCCAACAGCGTCGTGTCAGCCGAGCGGATTTCCATGTTGGCACTGGACAGGTTGGCGTAGGCCCTGACCGAGGACCTGGCCACAACCCGTGCCGATTCGCTCATGTAGACCGCCGGGGGTTTCGGGTCGCTGAAGGCGTGAACCTTGATTGCGGTTATCGGAATGGCGAGCTTGTCAATTCTTCCTGCAGGGCCCCACTTATAGTGCCATCGCATGTCGCTGCCATTTCCGACCAGTTCAAAGCGCTTCAGCAGCTTGGTGGCCGGATCGAACTCGATCACGAAACGGGTCTTCGGGCCAAGGAAATAGTAGGTGGTTTTGTTTTTGACTTGCCAACCTTTTACTGTTTTGAGTCGGGAATAAAGCTTGGCCATGATCGCGGGGTCCAGAACGGTTCGCAACGACTCGTCCGCGTCGGGCACGGCTGAGAGGAACTTCTCCAACAAGGACTGCTTGCCGGTCACGCGCTGGGTCAGGTACTCGTCGTTGGCCGAATCGTATCCCGAGAGCAGGGAGCCCTCCATCACGTACCATCGGTAGGGCTTGCCGCTCCTCGTCACAGCGAGCTTGGCCCTCGAGAAGCCCTGGATTTGGAAAGTGCCGTTCAACGTGCGATTCACCCGGGGCGTTTTTGTCTTCGCCGTAACGACGACCGACTTCATCCGAATGTTCGAGTGAGCCTTGAGCGACGCATCGAACGGGGGAGCAACGGGGGCCAAGACGACGGCGCAAGCCAGTGCGGAAACCATAGAGGGATCTTACCCTTCAAAGCTTGCCGGTTCCAGCCGGGGCTCGGTTCTTGGCCGAGAAGCCCGCGATGGCCAGGATCGCGACCAGATAGGGCAGACTATTCCAGGCTTGCGAGGGTATCCTTACCGTGCCTTGCAAGCTGAGCTCGATGGCTTGGAAGAGCCCGAAGGCGAGGCAAGCGAGCGCTGTTGGAACGGGTCGCCATCCGCCTAGAATAAGCGCGGCCAGCGCGATGTAGCCTCTTCCGGCGGTCATGTTGTCCTGAAAGCTTCCCGCGTTCGAAGCGATCAGCGTTCCGGACAGCCCGCACAAAAGACCGGTACCGGCGAGGGCAAGGCAACGAACCCAAAGAGGGTTCACGCCCATCGTGCGGGCTTTGTCGGGGTCGCTGCCCACGGCCATGAGCCGAAGGCCGCTGCGCGTCCACCTGGAGTAAGCCCAAACCAGGGCCGGCGCGGCCATCGCGATCGCCCACAGGGCGCCCGCCCAAAAATAGGGCATGGGACCGCTGTACCGCGGGTCGATCATTTTGGAGTTGACGAAGTTCGACCCGCCCAACGATATGGCATTGATCGCCATGCCGCTGACCACGGCATCGATGCGATACACCTGAGTCATCATCCAATGAACGCCTGAGAAAACGGTCGCCGCCAAAATTCCTGCGGCCAGGCTCAGCCACGGGCTCTGTGTGTGAATCACAACGACGGTCGAAAGGCACGCCGCCATCAACATCTTGCCCTCGAGGGCGATGTTGACGACCCCGCTTCTTTCACTGAAGTAGCCTCCGAGAGCGGCCAAAATCAACGGCGACGCCAAAATGACGGTCTGAAAAACCAAGTTGGATAGGGCGTCGCTAATCATGAGCCACCGCCTTTCGGTACCGGACCACCGCGTAGGTGACGATCAGCAAGCCCATCACCACATAGGTGATCCCCTTGGGCACGCCAAGCAGGGATTGCATGCTGGTGGCTCCTTTGGCCAAGGCGCCGAACAACAATGCCGAGGGCAACAGACCGAGCGGGCTGTTGCCAGCCAACAGCGCAACGCCGAGCCCCGTAAAGCCATAGCCCGGCGAAAAGCCGTCGTAAAACTGGCCTTTGAACGCCAGCACCTGAAGGGCGCCGGCAAGTCCTCCGATCGCGCCTGAAGCCCCCATCGAATACACGATCATCGTCTTGGCGTTCACCCCGGCGAACTTGGCCGCCGTCGGGTTGGCTCCCGTCGCCCGCAGCTCGTAGCCCGCGACCGTCCGGAAGAGCCAGACCGAGATGCCGACGACCAGCGCCAGCCCGATGACCAGGGCGGGGCTTACCATGAGTTGGGAGCCCACATGGAACGATGGCATGGCGACGCTGGCATCGATCGGCACCGTCCTCGGGCTTTGCGAAGTGGGATCCTTGAAGGGCCCGCCTGCCAAGTACTGGGTTGTTAGCACCGCGATGTTGTTGAGCATGATCGTCGTGATGACTTCGTGCCCGTTGCGCAACGCTTTGATCAGCCCCGCGGGAAGCGCCCATATCAAGCCGGCCGCCATGCCCGCGAGGAGGCACGCCAAAACGCCGACGGAGCCTCTGAAATGCTGGCCGGCCAAAGCTGCGGCAAACGCGCCGACCAACAACTGCCCCTCGACGCCGATGTTGAACAAGCCCGCTTTGAGCGCGACGAAAACCGCGATGCCCGCGATCAGCAATGGAGCCGTTTCCTCCAACGTCTTGCTGAACCCTTGCGGAGTGCCGAAAGCCGAGGTCGCCAGCGTCGAAAGCGCGACCGCTGGGCTTACGTTGGCGAAAAGGAAGGCTCCAACGATCAGCCCGACAGCGACGGCGGCCACGGGAGCCACCCGAAGCAAAGGCTTGGCAACGTCTTGAAGCCGAGGCGCCAAGGCCATCATGCGTCGGCCCCCACCATGAGCCTGCCGATGGCGTTGCGGTCCCGCGCCTTGTCCTTGGGGGGTTCGGCCATCCGTCCATTGCACATCGCCACGATGCGGTCGCAGTTTTCCATCAGCTCGTCCAGATCGAAACTGACGACGATGGCGCTAGCCCCCTTGCCGCACTCCTCACGAATCGTTTGGTAGAGCTTTTGACTGGCGGAAATGTCCAGGCCCCTCGACGGCTGGAAGGCAAGAATCAACTGGGGATCGTTGGAAAGGGCCCGCCCGGCGACGAACCGCTGCTGGTTGCCCCCCGATAAGCTCGACATGGGCTGGTGCAGACCGCCGTGCCGGGTGTCAAATCGGTCGGCAATCCTTTGGGCCTCGCGACGCCTTGCAGCGAAGTCGATCCATCCAGTCTGACGAAGGTAAGGCACGGCGAGTTGCTTGGCCTGCTTGCCGTGGCGGACGGCAAGGGCGAAACGCATAAAGGCATACCTGGCGCACACGGCGGTTTTCCGTGTCATCTGGGGCAGCCAGTGAAGGCCGAGCGCGGCGTTTTCGATCAGCGGCCAATCGTCGATCACGCCCTCCTCGTGCCGGTCCTCGACGATGATCCGAAAGCCTTGCCTCAGCCTGTCGGCGACGGTGGCCGGAATCAGGTTGCGGCCACGGTACAACAGCTTGCCCTGAACGGGCTTGACAAGGCCCAGCAAGGCGCGGAAAAGCTCCCGCTGCCCGCTGCCGTCGACGCCCGCTATGCCAAGGATCTCACCTTTCCTGACTTTGAAGCCGACGGACTTGAGGGCGAGGTTTCCCCGGTCGCCTTTCGCGCTCAGCCCAATGGCCTCGAGCACGATCTCGTCAGAAGCCGGGGGTCTTCTATCCGGGGCGCCGTGCATCGATTGCCCGACGATCCACTCGGCCAGCATCGGCCCGTTCGTGTCCTTGACATCGGCCGAGACGACGTTCCTTCCGCCGCGGAGAACCGTCACTTGTTGGCAGTTTTCAAGCACCTCGGGCAGCCGGTGGGTCACGACAATGATCGTTGCCCCCTGTTCGGTCAACTGCTTAAGGCTGGCGTAAAGCGCGTCGGAGTCGGACGGCGAGAGCATCGCGGTCGGCTCGTCCAGGATCATGACTCGGGCTTCCCTCCACAAGAGCTTCAGAATCTCTAGCTTCTGAGCTCCTGAGGGGCTAAGGGTTGCCGCGTCGGCTTCCCAATCGAACTCAAAGCCCATGCGCGCGGCCAATTCGTCGGCCCTTCTTTTGGCTGACGAGCGTGAAAGCACAAAGCCGGGCTCCGCGCCTAGCATCAGGTTGTCAAGGCAGTTGATCTGGGGGATTATGCTGTAATGCTGGCTAACCATGCCCACCCCCGCGCGAATGGCCTCGGAAGAGTTGCGAAATCGGCAAGGCTTGCCGTCGAGGGCCACCGTGCCGAAATCGGGTTGCAACGCCCCGTACAGCACGCGCATCAGGGTGGTTTTTCCGGCTCCGTTTTCGCCTACGAGGGCATGGATCGATTGGCGCTTGACCCGCAGGCAAACAGAATCGAGCGCTTGCACCGTGCCGAAGCGTTTGGAAATGCCGTTCATTTCAACGGCGAGGCTCACCGTTCCGACCTCATCGAACAAGGCACGGACGATTATAGACCATCGGTGGGCTAGCCTTCTATGATGGCCGCCTTGGTGACTTTGTCCCCGCGCTGCAGCTTTTTGACGACGTCGGTGCCGCCCACAACCTGGCCGAAAACCGTGTAATTGCCGTCCAAGAACTTATTCGGGGCCAGGTTGATGTAGAACTGGCAGTCACCCGAATCGCGGTCTTTGGGCAGGGTCGCCAAACCGACGGTGAAAGGCGTGTTCGAAACCTTGGTGTCCTCGTAGGGTATGCGCACCCCCGTGCCCCCGTTGCCTATTTCCGGGCTGTCGATGTCCTTGGTCTTGGTTTGCGGATCGCCGATTTGGGCGATATAGGGCCTGGGGCTGGTTACGACGCGAAAGAACCTCTGGCCATCGTAAAAGCCTTGCCTCGTAAGCTCGATGATGCGCTTGGTTGTCTTGGGCGCTTCTTTGGTGAAAAGCTTGATCGAAATGTCGCCTCGCCCCTCGACGGCCAATCGAAGGACGGTCTCACCTGGTTTGACTTTGTAGTCATCGGCCACCGCCCACAGGGCGGGCCCCAAGACCATGGCTGCGATCGCGAGAATGCTTGTTGCTTTCATAACCCATGATGTTAGACGTTCGACGGGCAGAGCGGGGTGTCGGCCATTCGCGACGGGCCGGCGCAGAGACCCCTTTTTGGCCCCGCTGGCAAGCGATCCAGTTCATGATCGCCCGCCAAAAGGTAACCTAGAAACATGTCCGTCCGCGTTCGATTCGCCCCCAGCCCGACAGGGATGCTCCACGTGGGCGCTCTTCGGGACGCGTTGCACAAGTACCTTTTGGCGCGGCATTGCAAGGGCTCGAACATCCTTCGCATCGAAGACACCGACCGCACGCGCTACAACCCTGAGAGCGAAAAGGAGTTCATTGCTACTTTGCACTGGGCCGGCATCGACTTCGACGAAGGGCCTCACGTCGGCGGCCCCCACGCCCCTTACCGTCAGAGCGAGCGCAAGGAAGCGGGCATCTACGACAAGTGGATTATGGTTTTGCTCGATTCCGGGCACGCCTACAAGGCGTTCGACACGCCCGAAGAACTGGCCGCCATGCGCGAAGAGCAGACTGCCAAGAAAGAAAACACGGGCTACTTCGGCGGCAAGTGGCGCGATGCATCGCCCGAGCAAGTGGCCGAGGCAGAAGCTGCGGGAAAACCGTTCGTGATTCGCCAAAGGATTCCGCGCGACACGACTATTGCCATCGACGACCTTATTCGCGGCCGCATCGAATGGGACAGCAACACGGTTGACGACCCGGTGCTGATCAAAACCGACGGCATGCCAACTTACCATTTCGCGGCCATGGTCGACGACCACTTGATGGGCATCACCCACATCATGCGCGGAGAGGAGTGGATTTCGTCGGCTCCGAAGCACGCGTGCCTGTTCGACCAGTTCGGCTGGGAAAGACCGGTGTTCGTCCACTGCCCCGTGATCGTCGGCAACGATGGCAAAAAGCTTTCCAAACGCCACGGCGCCACACGAGTGCTGGACTACAAGGCGCAGGGGTATCTTCCCAGCGCCCTCAAGAACTTTGTCGCGCTGATCGGCTGGTCGCCCGGCGACGATCGCGAGGCCATGACCGAGGCCGAGCTGATCGAGGCATTCGACCTTGGCGGGCTGCAACCTTCGCCGGGAAAGTTCGACATCGACAAGCTGAGATGGATCAACGGCGTGCATATCCGGCGGCTTTGCTCTTCCGAGCTTTGTTCGGTCGTCCTGGACTACGCGCGCGACGAACACGTGCGCGAGTATTGGGCCAGTTACGTCGAGGAGAATCCCATGCCGGGCCAGGCTCCGACCGTCGGCTCCGACGTGCTGGCGCGACTGGACAAGATCGCATCGGCCGACCCTTCGTATGTGGCTTTAGTACTGCCCCTTCTTCAGGAGCGCGTGGCGACTTTGGCCGACTTCGGCGAGGGTGCGGAGTTCTTCTTCGATGCGTTGCCGAAAATGGATGCAAGAGCGGTTGACAAGTGGTTCAAGCAGGAGCACGTGCGGGGACTGTTCGCGAGATTGGCATGCGATTTGTCGTCGGTCTCTTGCTCGGTCGAAGCCTATGAGGCGCTTTTGAAGCGGTATCAGGCGGATTTGGCACTGGACAAGCTGGGTCCAATCGTCCACCCCGTCCGGGTGGCGTTGACCGGCAAGACGGCAGGCCCGGGATTGTTTGAGTTGATGGCCGTCTTGGGGCCGGATCGTATGAGGGGGCGTTTGGATAGGGCCATCGAGTTATGCCAAGCCTAGCTGGGACCGCCGGCATCCTGCCGGCAGGAAGCCCGAAACGACCGCTAGAACGGTAAGAGGAACGCCATGAATTGCAAAGACTTAGCTGGGACCGCCGGCATCCTGCCGGCAGGAAGCCTGAAACAGCCAAAAGGCTGGCACTGCCGAGGCTACAAACCTCATTTCGACTCCCCGGAACTCCTCCAGTTCATCACCTTTCGCCTTTCCGACTCCATGCCGGCGGGCCTTATCGAGGCGTGGAAGCAAAAGCTGAAGCTCAAGCCAAAGCAAGAGCGGGAGACCGAGCTCAGAAGCCGAATCCTCAAATATATTGACCTGGGCCACGGTCAATGCTTCCTCAAAGACGACAGAGTGGCCGAATTGGTCGAGGAAGCCCTTCTTCACCGGGACGGCGAGCATTACCGCCTGAGGGCTTGGGTTATCAGGCCGAATCACGTTCACGCGCTCATCGAAGTCATGCCTGGCCGCCAACTTCACGAAATCATTCACAGTTGGAAGTCCTTCACCGCAAGCATGGCCAACCGTTTGCTGGGGCGCGTAGGGCCGTTCTGGTACCGTGAATACGACGACCGATTCATTCGCAACGTGCAACACTACGAGAATGTGGTCGCCTGTATCCACCATAATCCTGTCAAGGTTCGTTGTTGTGAACAGCCGCATCATAGGCGCTGGAGTTCGGCCTGGCGCCTGAACGGACGTTTCGTCGAAAAACTAAGCGAGCCTGCCGGCAGGATGCCGGCGGTCCCAGATTGACTTCCAACAAGAGCCCATACCAACCCAACATGATCAAGATCGTCGACACCAAAACGGAAAACCCGTTCGCGGCCCTGTCTAAGCGAACCATCCATCGCGATGAAGAGACCGAACGAATCGTCAAGGCCATCATCGACGACGTGCGCCGCCGGGGCGATGAGGCCCTTCTTGACAACGCCCGCAAGTTCGACGCTCCGTCCTTGGAGCGCCTCCTGGTCACCAACGAAGAGTTCGCCTCTGCCGAGGGATCCTTGAGCGATAGCGAAAGAAGGGCTTTGCATACAGCCGCGCAACGGATCGAAGCGTTCCATCAGGCCCAGTTCACGTGCATGGTCGGGAACTGCGTCGCACCCATGGGTTCGGAATTGCAAAATCCTCATGGGGCCCGTTTTTGGTACGCCGCAAGTTTTCAAGGGGGGGCGCTCGGCCAGCGAATCGTTCCTCTTGGGAGTGCCGGCGTGTACGTTCCCGGGGGCAACGCCAACTACCCAAGCTCGGTTTTAATGAACGCCATTCCTGCGGTTGTCGCCGGCATCGACCGTTTGGTCATAACCACGCCGTCGCGAAAGGACGGAACGCTCAGCCCATCGGTGCTTTATGCGGCCCAGTTGCTGAAGCAGCGTCCCACCGTCGTGAAAATCGGCGGGGCGGCCGCCATTGCCGCACTCGCCCTCGGCACGGAGTCCGTGCCTCGTGTCGACAAGATCGTCGGCCCTGGCAACCGTTTCGTTAACGAGGCCAAGCGCCAGCTCTGGGGCGCCGTCGGCCTTGACGGTTACGCCGGACCGAGCGAGGTGTGCGTCCTGGCCGACAAGACTGCCAACGCGAAGTGCGCCGCCATCGATTTTCTGACGCAAATTGAGCACGCGCCTGACAATTCCGGATTTCTCGTCTGTACCGACGAGGCCAAGTTCCGTGAAATCCTAAGCGAGATCGACACGCTAGTGACTGGCGAACGGCGAGAAGAAACGGTGCGCCAGGCCATGGCCGGCGACAGCATCGCCTTCCTCGCCAAAGACCTGGAAGAGGCCTGCGACATCGTCAATGCAATCGCCCCGGAACACCTTTCCATCGCTTGCAGGGATTTCGAAAGAGCGCTGCATAAGGTGCAGAACGCCGGGTGCATCCTCTTGGGGGAGTGGTCGCCGGAATCGGCCGGCGATTTCGTGGCCGGCCCGTCGCACACGTTGCCAACCAGTGGCGCGGCCAGGTTCCAATCGCCCGTTAATGTGCTCGACTTTTTGAAGGTTCAAAGCGTGATCCGATTGAGCCGGGAGGAATTGAAATCGCTGGCTCCGAACATAGAAGCCTTTGGCACGATGGAGGGTTTCCCTCTTCACGGTCGAGGCGCAACAATCCGGTTTGAGGAATAAGCCATGAAACGTATAGGATTTGTCGGGCTTGGCGTGATGGGCAAACCGATGGCGATGCACCTTCGGAATGCCGGCTGGCCGCTGATGGTATGGAATCGCACGCCAGGCAAGACCGATGCACTGCTTCAGTGCGGTGCCCGCATTGCCGGTTCGTTGGCCGACCTTGGCACTGAGTGCGAAATCGTCATCACTTGCGTGGGAGGCACCGAAGACGTTCAAAGCTGCCTCGCGGAATTGACCAAAACCGCCAAAAGGGGCACGCTCTTCATTGACCACTCGACCATTTCGCCCGAAGGCGCGAAGAGGCTTCATGAGGAGCTTGTTTCCAAAGGTTTCCGGTTCATCGATGCGCCGATCACAGGCGGAAGCATGGGTGCGCAAAAAGGCCAGTTGACGATCTTCTGCGGCGGCTTGGAGTCCGACGTGGAAGAGGCTATTCCAATACTGAAGGCTTACGCGAAACGAGCGGAACGCGTTGGCGGCCCGGGTGACGGGCAGCTTATGAAGGCCGTGAATCAAATCGCCGTTGCCGGCGCCTTAATCGGCCTTTGCGAATCCCTCGCTTTCGCCAAAAAAGCTGGACTCGACGTGGCACAGGCCAAAGATCTCGTCGGAAGCGGCGCGGCAGGCAGCTGGGCATTCGACAACTACGGCCCTAAAATCTTGGCAGAGGACTGGACTCCGGGCTTCAGCATTAGAAACCAGCTCAAGGACCTCCGATATTGCCTTCAAACTGCGAAAAGGATCGGGGCGGCGCTTCCCGGCACCGAGGTTGTACAAAAATTCTTGCAACTACTCGATGACGAGGGCCACGGGGAATGGACGACCGTTGCGCTTTATCAAAAGCTTCTTGATTTGGGCGATGTTTGAAGGTCGAAAGGCTGCCTGGGTGTTCCAATGAAAAACGCGCGCGTTTATTCGAGCGTGGTTGCCAACGGTTTGAGCCGGGTTCTTATTGGCATACTGAACATTGCAGTCGTGCCCTTGTATATGAAGTATCTGGGCATGGAGGCCTATGGACTAGTTGGTTTTTTTGCGATCGTTCAAAGCTTTGTCACCGTGTTTGACCTTGGAATTTCCTCGGCCCTAACTCGTTCCCTTTCTCATAATTTGCCCAATGTAAGCCTACGACAAAAGTCCAGAGATCTTTCCAGAACGCTTGAGGTCTTTTACTGGGGTATCTCAGCGGTTATCGGTCTATCGATCGCTGTTTTCTCGCCGTTGATTGCATCCCATTGGATAAAACGCGTTGCTATTTCTGAATCCCAGTTGCATCTATGTTTATGGTTGATGGCCACCGCTTTGTTATTTCAATTTCCTTTTAGCTTCTATACTGCCGGCTTGGTGGGTTTGCAACGGCAAATCGAACAAAGCGCTTTGAATTTGCTTTTCTGGGTTGTCCGATCATTAGGTGTTATTCCTTTCATTTTGCAAGCCGACGACCGCTTGTCTTCTTTCTTTTTTTGGCAAGCCTCCGTAAGTCTCTTAAGTGTCATAATCGTCAGGCATGCATTTTGGCACTATATGCCACGCGCCGATGCCAAAACAAGGTTTTCACTTCATTCTATTTCAAGTGTTTGGAAATTCGCTATATCGGTCAGTGCCTTTTCTATTTTACTTCTTATCTTCAACAACATTGATAAAATATACCTCTCTGGAAAGCTAAGTCTCGATCAGTACGGCTATTACGTTACAGCCTGGCAAGTTGCCACGGTCTTGTACCTTTTCTACATGCCCGTTTATACTGTTTTTTATCCAGTCTTTGTCCAGTTGCACTCCTCTGAAAACAGACAGAGCTTTGTACAAGAGTTTCGCAAAGCCAATTTAATGGTTTCTCTGCTTATCACCCCAACGGTAGCGATCATCGTTGTTTTTGCGCCAGAGATTTTGCTTATGTGGACCCGCAAGCAAGATGTTGCTGTCCACGCTGCGCCAATTGTCAGGTTATTCATGCCCGGCGCCTTTTCCGGTGCCTTTTTCTATTTGCTTTGGGCCGTTTCCCAAGCCAGAGGAGACGTGCATCGACTTGTTAATTTTCCTTTTGTTTCCATAGTCCTTTTGTCTGTTATAGTGCCGTTCTCGTTTACATACTTTGGTTCTCAAGGAGTAGCAGCTTCTTGGATGATCGTAAGCGTGACTCTAAATTTTTCTATGGCCTTTTATGTGTTTTGCACTAGTCTTAAGTTAGAGGCTTTATCTTGGCTTTTTAAAACCATCTTCACGCCTTCTATTGTATGCGGGCTAATTGTCTTCTTAGCGCGGTTCATTATTCCTGATACACTTGGTAATTTTGGCTTTCTAGCCGCTTTGACCGCAACATGGGCAGTTTGTGTTGCGTGCATTTATGTCGTATGCCACCTCCAATCACGCCTAGCAGTTACCGCTGAAAACCATGGTTAATCTCTTATCAAAACATACCGCGACCGCAAAGCCAACACCTTTACAATCCTTGGCCTTATTGACTTTTCTGTCGTGCCTTTCATCTTTGTTTTTGTCCGGCTTGGATTCCTATTTCCAATTGACTGTTTTTTGTGTCTCTTTTCTTGCCATAATGTTGATCGGCCTCATTTCGCTCAAAGGAGAACAAAAGTTAGACCTTTTTTCTCCGGCGCCGATTTTCATGGTTCTTTTTTTTCTTTACTCATATGCCAGCGCAAAGAACGCCATCGACTATGGTATTA
>Ga0209018_1000325_pt1 | contig 45754 bp, 51 predicted proteins | sample YNPBryBLVA2012_FD_185814 | JGI IMG/M metagenome (GOLD analysis project Ga0209018, IMG submission 185814) | Anoxygenic and chlorotrophic microbial mat microbial communities from Yellowstone National Park, USA - YNP Bryant BLVA 2012 (SPAdes)... ...
GGGCGGCTGTAAACACGCCCAATGTTGGGGATGTGGTCAACCATGTTTGCTGCGTCTCACAATAAAGCCTTCGACTTCAGTCGAGGGTTGTTTACGGCGATGACTCGCTCGGTTGGATGTAAAGAGACCTGATTGCCGCGCATCGAGCCGAATCAGCCAGGTCCGTGAAATATCGATTATAGTCAGGGGCAGTGATCGATCGACAGGCGACAAGGGCGGTCGCTTTTCAACGTGCTGAACCGGACCCGCCGCGTCGGCGCAGACCGCTGACTAGCGCCTGGGCCTGGGTCGGGTCTTCGGGCCAGTGATGCTTGGGATAGCGTCCGCGCAGTTCCTTGCGTACCTCGGCATAGCCGCGCGCCCAGAACCCGGCCAGGTCCTGAGTGACCTGCATCGGGCGCCGGGCGGGCGAGAGCAGGTGCAGGAGCAGGGGCAGTCGCCCTTGGCACAGGCGCGGGGTGTCGTTCAGTCCGAACAGCTCCTGGAGTGGGACAGCGAGGATCGGTGTCTCGCCACTGAGATAGTCGATCGGGCGACTGTTGCCCGCCGGGGTGACGAAGCGGCGGGGTAGCTCGCAATCGAGCCGCTGGCGCTGCTCCCAGCTCAGTTGGTCGAGTAGGATGGCGTTTAGGTCGAGCCGGCGCACCTCCGATAACCTGGTCTTGCCGGCGATCCAGGGACCGAGCCAATCGTCCAGACGTTCGCGCAAGGCGGCGTTCGAGAGATCGGGCCAGTCGCCATCCGGATCATACCGCCGGGCCAAGGCCACCCGGGCCTGGAGCTGGCGCGCGGAGTCCGACCAGTCGAGCGCCTCATCGAAGTGCTCGCGGATGTACTCCAGCAAATGGCTTTCGGCCTCGTCCTCGGGTCTGAGCGCGACCGGGCGCGATTCCAGTACGATAGACCCAATCCGGGTGATAGCGCGACAGGCCAGGGCCGCGCGTTCGGTGTCCCAGAAGAGCTCGCGGCACGATTCCAGATGCTCGGCCAGCGTGGTGCGCAGCTCGTCCTCACCGATCGGCAGAGCCGACTGGATGCGCCCATCGCGACCACGCGCATCGATCGTTGCCACGACCAGATAGGGATGAATGGCGAGTGCATCGTCGCGGGGCAGCGCAGCGCCTGTGCCTGTGGCCAACAGATAGCGCTCGTCGGCCCCGGCGCGCCGCTGGGCGATGCGATCCGGATAGGCGCGGGCGAGCAGGGCGCCTGGGGTACGCCCTTGGCTGGTCTCCGCCGGGCGCGCGCCGACAGAGGCTGCGCGCTCGGCCAGACGGTGCAGTTGTCGCGCCGCGCGTTCGATCGCATTGAGCCGCTGCTGATCTACACCCGCCGGTATGCCTCGCCGCTCGCGTGCCGCACGCAGGGCCGAAAGCCGCAGACCGAGATCGACCGGACGCGTGCGTCCAGTCTCGGGCAGGAAGGGATCGCGTTCCGCGAGCAACGCACAGAGATCGGCCGCCGTCTGCCGTTCATCCGGCGTAGCACTGAGCAGCATGACCCCAAGTCGGGGATGGACTGGGAGCTCGGCCAGGGCGCGTCCCAGCGGTGTGATCGCGCCGCGCCGGTCGAGCGCGCCGAGCCTGTGCAGGAGGTCGAGTGCCTGGTTCCAGGCCGGCGCGGGTGGGGGGTCGATCCAGCTCAGCGCCTCCGGATCCTTGACACCCCAGATCGCCAGCTCCAGCGCCAGCGACGCGAGATCGGATTCGAGGATCTCAGGTGTGCGCCGATCGGGTCGTCCGACCTCCTGGGCCCGGGTCCAGAGTCGCCAGCAGACACCAGGGGCCAAACGCCCAGCACGTCCGGCACGCTGATCGGCGCTGGCGCGTGGGATGGGCTCGGTCACCAACCGGGTCAGACCCGAGCCTGGGTCAAAGCGTGGCTTGCGTGCCAGGCCCGAGTCGAGCACCACCCGGATGCCCTCGATGGTCAGGCTGGTCTCGGCCAGATCCGTGGCCAGGATCAAACGCCGCCGTCCACGACCGTCCGGGCGCAGCGCTCGATCCTGCTCCGCCGACGACAGCGCGCCATGCAGCGGCAGGATCTCGAGGTTCGACCCCGCAACAGCGGCCAGGGCCTCACGTGCCCGTTCGATCTCAGGCGCACCGGGCAGGAAGGCCAGGATGTCGCCCGTCTCTTGCACCAGCGCCTGACGCGCCGCCGCGACCAGGGCGTGCACCGGATCTCTGTCCGGGGTGCGCTCGGCATAGCGGATCTCGACCGGAAAGGTCCGACCCTCGGCATGCAGGATCGAGGCGTCGCCCAGGAGCTCTGCAACGGGTTCGGCCTCCAAGGTCGCCGACATGACCAGGAGACGCAGATCGGGTCGCAGACCGCGCACGCTGTCCAGCGTCAGCGCGAGCCCCAGATCCGAGTTCAGACCGCGCTCATGGAACTCGTCGAAGATCACCAGCCCGACCCCGTCCAGTGTCGGATCGCTCTGCAGACGTCGCGTCAGGATGCCCTCGGTGACGACCTCGATCCGGGTGCGCGGACCGAGGCGACGCTCGAAGCGGATCTGATAGCCGACCCGTTCCCCCAGGGGCTCGCCGAGTCGTTCAGCCATCCGTGCCGCCGTCATCCGGGCCGCTGGACGGCGCGGCTGGAGCATCAGGATCCGCTGACCGGCCAGCCAGGGTTCGTCCAACAGGGCCAGGGGTACGCCGGTCGACTTGCCTGACCCCGTCGGGGCCTGGAGTACCCCATGCCCCTGACGCAACGCGGCGCGCAGGTCGTCTAGGATGGTATCGATGGGGAGTGGATCGAGAGGGGGCATGTGGATTCAATAGGGTGACAAGTCCGGCAGCTCGGCGAGCGCTGTCTATACTGAAATTAGGTCAACCAACTGGACCCGACCCTCATGGCACGTCTGCCTCGTTTCATCATGCCCGGCTATCCGCAGCACGTCATCCAGCGCGGCAACAATCGTCAGCGGATCCTGTTCGAGGAGGATGACTACTGGTTCATCTGGGACAAACTCGGCATGGCTGCCGAGAAGTTCCAGTGCGATATCCACGCCTATGTGCTGATGCCCAACCACTTCCATCTGCTGCTGACGCCCTATGTAGAAAACGGCATCGGCAAGCTGATGCAGTACGTCGGGCGTTATTATGTCCAGTATTTCAACAGTCGCCACGAGCGGCGCGGCACACTCTGGGAGGGGCGCTATCGCGCCACCTTGATCGACCCCAGACATTATCTGCTGAGGGTTGCGCATTATATCGAGTCTAACCCGGTGCGCGCCGGTCTGGTGGACGCCCCTGCCGACTATGGTTGGTCGAGCTATGGCAGCAACGCCTTGGGCCTCGAGGATCGGCTCATCAGGCCGCATCCGGAATATGAGCGTCTGGGCCGCAGCGCCAAGGCCAGGCGTGAACGCTATGCCGCGGAGGCCGCCCAACCGCTCGACGAGGCCATGCTCAAGCGGATTCGCGATTCGACCAACAAGGCCTGGGCGCTGGGCGGACCTGAGTTCTGCCAGGAGATCGAGGGTCTGCTCAACCGTCGCGCCCTGCCGCGTCCGCGCGGGGGTGATCGGCGTTCTGAGGCCTATCGGCGCAGTGCCGGCTTGCTGTGAGGTCTGGTCGAGATGACGCTGGATCGCTCACTGATCCATTCGCCCACCGAGTCGGACGAATCCTTCATCGAGGAAGGCTGTTTCATCCTGGAGATCTGGAATCGGCCCGAGGATCCCGCCCTGTCGATCGCGCGTGCCCGGGTCGGGCCGGGCGAACGCACGCGGCTGCATCGGCTCGTCGGTGTGGTCGAGCGCTATCTGATCCTCGCAGGGACTGGAATGCTGGAGGTCGAGGGTCTCGCACCCCAACGGGTCGGCCCGGGCGATCTGGTCTACATCCCGTCCAGCGCCGCGCAGCGCATCGAGAACGACGGCGACCGAGATCTGATCTTTCTGGCCCTGTGCACCCCGCGCTTTACCCCGGAGGTCTATCAGGACATCGAGTCCGCCTGACGAATGGGTCGTCACACGCGCACCATGACGCAAAGGACGCTAAGATGACAGACTTCAAGCCTCAGCCGCTGACCGACGATCGTCCAGTCCACCCGTGTCGAGAACACCCAAAACGCTTCCCCCGCCCATCGAGGTCGAGATCCAAGCCCTAACCCATGAAGGCCGCGGCCTGACCCGCATCCAGGGCAAGACCGTGTTCGTCGATGGCGCCCTGCCCGGCGAGCGCGTGCGTCTGCGCTATACCCGGATCCAGCGCCGCTTCGACGAGGCCGAGGTCGAGGAGGTCTTGAGGGCCGCGCCCGATCGCGTCGCGCCTCGCTGCATCCACTTTGGCGTCTGCGGCGGCTGTGCGCTTCAGCATGTGCATCCCGAGGCCCAGATCCGCCTCAAGCAGGAGGGACTCAAGGATGTCCTCGAACGCATCGGTCAGGTGACGCCCGAACGCTGGCTCGAGCCGCTCACCGCTGAACCCTGGGGCTATCGCCGCAAGGCACGGCTCGGGGTGCGTCATGTCGTCAAGAAGGGGCGCACCCTGGTCGGCTTTCGCGAGCGCCGCAATCGCTTCCTGGCCGATCTGCGCCGCTGCGAGGTGCTGCACCCGCAGGTCGGCACGCGCCTGGAGGCCCTGGCGGCGACCATCGAGACCCTGAGCATCCGCGACCAGGTCCCCCAGATCGAGATGGCGATGGGCGATGGACCCTGTGTGCTGGTGTTCCGCGTCATGCAGACGCCGAAGCCCGAGGACGAGGTGCGCCTGCTCGAACTCGGACGACGCGAGGGCTTCCATCTCTATCTCCAGGATGGCGGCGTCGACAGCATCCGGCCGCTTCCAGGGCAGGAGGTCAGGCTGAGTTATAGCCTGCCCAACCACGGCGTCGAGATCGGTTTTCTGCCGAGCGATTTCACCCAGGTCAATCTGGAGCTCAACCGACGCCTGGTCGATCAGGCGCTCGATCTGCTCGACCCCGGGCCGAGGGATAGGGTGCTGGATCTGTTCTGCGGACTGGGCAATTTCACCCTGCCGCTGGCGCGCCGTTCGGCTGAGGTTGTCGGCGTCGAGGGCGATGCCGGACTGGTCGAACGCGCGCGGGCCAACGCCGAGCGCAATGGGCTGACCAAGGTGCGGTTCTATGTCGCCGATCTCCAGTCCGAGCTCAGTGCCGAGGCCCCCTGGACCCGACAGCGTTTCACCAAGGCCCTGATCGATCCGCCGCGCAGCGGTGCCTGGGAGGTACTCGACTGGCTACCGCGTCTGGGCGTCGAACGCCTGGTCTATGTCTCCTGCTATCCGGCCACACTGGCGCGCGACGCCGACCGGCTGGTCAACACCCTTGGTTATCGACTGCGCGCAGCAGGTGCGATGGACATGTTCCCACACACCAGTCATGTCGAGTCGATGGCGCTCTTCGAGCGCTAGGGTGCGATCCTCGTTTTGGCCTTGTTGAGCACGATCCCGAGGCACTTCTCGCCGAACAGCTCGTCGGCATGATCGAGTTGCTTACGACTGACCTTGCCGTCCTCCACCACCAGCATCACGGCGTCGACATGGGGCAAGCAGGCGATGACGTCGTCACCCGCGAACAGTGGTGGCATGTCAAACAAGATCAAACGATCCTCGTAGCGGCCCTTCAGCTCCTCGACCCGCTTTAAGACGCGCGGCGATAAGAGTACTTCCGAGGAGTGTCGGGTGCGCTTGCCGCCCGGCAGGATCAGGAGTCGCTCGAGGCCGGGGGCGAGGAGCACCTCGGCCAGTTCGACCTCTCCGGCCAGATACTCGATGAGTCCAGGCAAGTCGCGTCCCGTGAAAGAGCGCCCGATCGAGGGATGCCTCAGGTCGAAGTCGACCAGCAACAGGGGCTGGTTGAGGTCGCGTGCCAGACGGATCGCCAGGTTGATCGCGATCGTGGTCTTACCATCGCCGCGCCCTGGGCTGGTGATGGCCAGGGTCCGGTGTGACTTGGCGCGCATTTGGTGCAGGATCTGGGTGCCCAGGACCTTGTAGGCATCGCCCGCACCCGCGTGCAGTCCGACCGCCACCCGCTGCCCCTCGAGCACCAGGATGCCTTCATCTCGGAGCGCGCCTGGATCGATCACTACCCGCGCCTTGTGGGTGTAGCGGACCTGGACGCCGGATCCATCGGTCTCCCGGGGTACTGTCGCGGGCGGCGTGCGGACGGATGGTGGCTCGGGCTGTGGCTGGATGACGCGCTGCCGGTCAGCCCAGGCGCGCTCCATAGCCTTCCTTAATCGTTCCATGACGCGATCTGCTCGTCTGAAGCCTTCAATTCCAGGATCTCAATTCAGCCATCCAGGCACGGCGACGTCGATCCGGCGCATGAGCACAAACCAGAGCACATCGAGCGGCATCACGCGCCAGTGGAAGACTGCCGTCGCGGTGAGCACGAGCATCAGGATGACGCTGGTCAGGGTATAGGTGCGCTTCAGGCGTGCCTGGCGGTTGCGCGCCGTCTCGATAGAGGGCACCACCGCCAGCAGAGGTATCCGCGTCGCCATCCGGATGGCGCGTGTGCCGTACAGTCCCTTGTCGAGACGCTCCATCAGCGCCAGGTTGCCCAAGCCGCCTGCGATGGCAAGCGCAAACCCGAGCATCAGGATCGCCAGTCGATTGGGTTTGTAGGGCGTTTCAGGCACCAGGGGCGGTTCGATCAGCAAGAGGCGTTCGCCCTTGTGGTCGTGTTCGAGCGATTCGGCCAGCTCGGCTTGCAGACTCTTCTCGCGGATCTCGCGATATTTGGACAGGGCGTGCTCGTAGTCGCGCGTGAGCGCGCGATATTCCTGCTCGACCCGAGTCGCCTTGGTGAGGCGATCCTCATGGGCGCGCCATTCTTCCTCAAGTTTGACGCGCAGGGCCTTGAGCGCCTCGATCTCGATTTGTACGGCATCGAGCTTGGTGTGCAGCCGGATGTAGTCCGGATTGTTGGCGCCCGCTTGCAGCGCGCGTTGATCGCCCATGACCCTGTGGGCTTGGAGGTCCTCCAGAGGGGCCTCGATCGATCCCCCCTCTTGGGGAGCATCGATGTTGGGGCTGAGCTGGGCGAGCTCGGACTCCAGATCGTGTGCCTGCTGCTGGAGTGCGCGGATCGTCTGCTCATTTTCGCGCAGCCGCTCCTCGGCGCGGCGCAGGAGTGCCGCCAGTTCGGGAAAATTGTCGCTGGATTCTTTTTTGAAGGTCTCCAGCCTGGCCTTCAGTGTGCGGATCTCGGCGCCGAGCCACTCGGCCTCGGTCTTAAGAAAGGTGGTCGCCTCGTTCGTAGCTACCGCGCGAAGTTTCAGGTTCTCGTTCAGAAAGAGCGACACCAGTTCATTGGTCACTTGCTGGGCGATACTGGCCGAACCGTCCTCGAACGACAGCGAGAAGGCAATGCTGGCTTTTGGACGTCCACTCTGTGGATCCAGGACATCGGCGCTGATCATGTCGAGCTTGATGTGTTTGCGCATCTCCTCGACGGCCATCTGGATGCCCTCGCGGCGGTGGATGTCGGGATAGAGGTCGTAACGCTCGATCAGGGTGCTCAGATTGCTCGTGGTCATCACCCGCTGGCCGATGACCTGGATGCGCTGGTCGGCCCTGACCGGTTCGGGAGGGATCTCCTGAGGTTCGATGAGGAGGCTGGCTGTAGATCGATAGGTGGGTGGGATGAGGAGGGCAGCGAGTGTGGCGATCACGAACAGGATGAAGGCGGGTACAATGGCCTGCCATTTGCGGCGCCTAATGATCGCAATGTAGTCGTCCAGCCTGAGGCGTTGCTCTGCCACGAATCAATCCTGACCTTCGCGCCATCTTTCATGATGCGCCCTGGCGTCTCTGGGGATGGGTCTGACGGATAGATGGCGTGGATGCAGGAAGACGTCTCCCCAGCCGAATTGAAACAGCAAAGTATGGCCTGAGTTGGATCGTCGTCGTGAAATTAAAAGCAAGACCGCCACCCCCTCGTGGTGGCGCGTCCTCTACTCTAGGGACGGGGCCTCAATAGCCCGGAGGCGGGCGCCGTCCACCGTAAGGCATGGGCATATCCGGGCCTGGACCATAACCCGGACCATAGCCGGGAGGCGGCGGGGGCGGTCCATAACCGCCGCCTCCCGGACCTTGCCTCGGTCCCCAACCCTGATTGCCGCCGCCCTGGCCTGGCCCCCAACTCTGGTTGCCGCCACCCTGACCCTGGCCTGGCCCCTGACCTTGAGATCCACCCTGACCCTGCCCCGGTCGTTGGCCTTGGCCCATGCCTGGGCCCGAACCCTGCTGGGGACCCTGACCATAACCATAACCGCCGGGTTGAGCCTGGACACCTGCGGGCAGAGTCAGGGCCAGGGTGGCCGTCAGGGCGACACTCGATACATATAAACCGACCTTGTACATAATTTAGACCTCACAATGAGACTTGTTCGTCGTTGTCGCAAACCTGCTCGGCGCAAATCCGAGACCCTGGAGTCGTGGTTTAGCCGAGAAACTCGGCGGTCAGTGCATACTGCTCGCGCATGACATTGCTCTCATCGAGCGCTTCGTTTTCCATCATGGCACAGCTGACCGCCATGCGTGCCTGAACGGCCGCCTTCCAGGCACGATTCTGCCGCTCGGTCGTGAGTTCATCCGGCGTCAGTGCAGCGGCGGCGGCCGCCGCGACGAAATGATCGGCCTGTGCCATCCAGTCGGTATCCTTTCCGCAATCAGTATAGCTCTTGACGGCATAGGCGTGGGCCACCCTGAAGGCATCTTCCAGCTCGGCAAGTGAGACCCCGTCCATGAGTCCGGTATGGATGGCGCGCTTGACGCGCTCGTCGCGGCTCAAATTCATGACCTGGTGTGCGAACCGGCAACCGAGCTGTCGTTGCTGGTCCGGGTTGAGACGATTGAGTGCCGCGCGGAGATCCTGGTCGTTGTCGATCGTGGCCATGGGTCGAGTCCTCACCTCAGCCAAGGGTTATAGATGTTCAGCCAATGCATCTCAGCAAATTCTTCGCTCGATCACATTGACTTGGGTCACCTTGGGCTGCATCGAGCGGTCTGGAACGAGGTAGCTAAACCCGGTAGCAAAATCCAGGGGGTTTAAGATTGCAAGGGTGCCGGGATCTTGATGTATAATGCGGGACTTATCGAGCGACAGGGATGGTGGCTCCGAGCCTGCTTGGGCAAAGAGTCGTCAGTGTCGAGCCCCTCACGGAGAGGTGTCCGAGTGGTTTAAGGAGCACGCCTGGAAAGTGTGTATAGGTTAATAGCCTATCGAGGGTTCGAATCCCTCCCTCTCCGCCATTCAATTGCAATATCTCCTTGAAAATTCAGACCCTCTCGTCGAGGGTCCAAGCGACGAACCTGGCTAGAACTCGACCGCCAGCTGTGCAGTGAAGGTGTTGCCCGACTCGCCGGTACCACCGGCGCGGGTGTTGTAGTCATGATCACGCGCCCATTCGAGCCCGAGCGAGGTACGATCGAAAATCTCGGTCGACCAGCCGAGCAGCCAGCGCTCCTTGGGCAGTTCGAGCGCCAGCGCCTCGCGCGTGCCCTGATAGCCCGCCGCCACCATCGATTCGGCGCCCAGGAGCGTGAAGCTGTAGCCGGCTTCGATGTTCCAGGCCGAAGGACGCGCTCCCTCGCCCTTGAAGTCCAGGCTGATCGGGTCGAAGGCGTCGGACGCCGACAGATATTCGCCGATGAGGCTAAAGGGACCGAAGCTCGCGGTCGCGTTGAGGGTCCAGCCGGCGGTGCGCTCGGTCGGATCGATGCTCAGGCTCGGGTCGACCTCGGCGGCGCCGACCCGGTTGTCGTTGATGATCTCATGTAGGCTGTCCGAGTCGCCGAGGTCGTTGATATAACCGGTACCCACCGACCAGGCCCAGTCATCGCCTTCCTGCACAAACCCGAGATTGGCGCCCCAACCCTGGATCCGATCCTTCCCCTTGACCTTGTTGTCGCCATTGAAGACATAGACACCACCCGAGAGGCCGCTGTGCTCGAAACCCAGTTGCAGCGCCGTCTCGCGTGTCTCGCCGATCTCCAGTGTCAGCGGATCGGAGACCAGATTGGTCTCATAGACCCCGAAGGGCACATAGACCTGACCGGCGGTGAGGAACAATGGCGAGACATCGGGGTTGGCGAGCGTCAGATAGGCGGTGTCGACCTCGAGATCGGTCTCGTCCTGCTCGTAAAGGAAGGAGATCCCGGCCTCGACCCAGTCTTTGAGCTGGGAGCGGATGCCCAATTCGGCCGTGGCCAGTCGGATGTCGCTCTCGCTGTCACCCTCGTAGGCTGAGCGATCGCTGGCCTCGACCTCGATCAGACCTGTGATCTCGATGTCGAGATGACGATACCAAGCAGGCACTGAGTCAGTCTCAGCCTGCTTAGCCTGCTTGTGGTCGAGCGATTCATCGAGACGTTCGAGACGCTTGGGTTCGCCCGTGGCCTGGACGGTTGCGGCGGCGAGCATGAGTGTGATGGCGGTGGAGACTGGTTGGATTCTCAAGGGTCGTTCTCCTGGTCGAGTCGATGTCGATCAAGTGGACAAAGTTAAGGTGCGTAAAACATATCTGCTTAAATAATGAAAATAATTATCAATATGATATATGGCGGACGACACAGGTTGTAAAGTCCTGGCGTCATGAGGGTTGGGATAATGATGTCCCGGACGATTAGTGGCTGGGAGCGCCGGCAGGATCAGGGCAGTCGGCGAATGGCCTCGAGGGCTGTTTCGTAGCGTTGACGAAGCTCTTCGGGTAGTTTGGAATCCTTGGCACCCTGGCAGCCGCCGGCCGCTTGCAGTCGCGCGAGGAAATCACTTTCGAGCCGGGCCTGCGCGCGACGATAGCCGCGCTCGGGAAAGAAGTCATCCTGGACCGTGAGCACGGTCGTGCGTAGCTTGCCTACGATGAGCTTGTTGAGGTTCTCAGTCCGCCGTCCGGAGACCTCGCCCCGGCAGCGGCTGTAATAGGCGTCGAGATCGGCGGCGGCCTCGACCGCCTCCACCAGCAGGGCTTGCGTCTCGGCGTCGAGCTCGGATCTGGCCATGACCGCCGGCAGGCTAAGCAGGCCGCCGATCAACAGCCCGATCAGATAGCCACCCCAGGGTTGCTGTCGCTCGCCAGCAGGGGCATGGATTCTGGATGTCGGGGTGTCGGCTTTGCTTTGCACGATGATCCTCAGCTAGCTGCGTCCGTATACGGGGATGGCCGCCCCAGTGATGCCGCGCGACAGGTCTGACGCCAGAAAGACGATGACGTCGGCCAGGGCATCCAGTCCAACCCAGTTGGAAGGATCCTGGTCGGGCATGGCCGCGCGGTTCTGGGGCGTGTCCAGGGTACCTGGCAGGACGCAGTTTACCCGGATTCCGTTCGATTTGAGTTCATCGGCAAGCGTCTCGGTGAGGGTGACGACGGCGGCCTTGGAGATGCAGTAAGGCCCCATGTGGCCGAGGCCACGCAGGGCCGCGCGCGCGGCAACATTGACGATGGTGCCCTGACCAGCCGCCAACAGCTTCGGCACCACCGCGCGCGCGCAATGGAAGGCGGTGCGGGCGTTGAGGTCGAGCATGGCGTTCCAGTCGGCGTCGGTCGTGTCCTGGATCGCCGGTCCCATCCTGAAGCCACCGGCGATGTTGATCAGACCCTGGATGGCACCGAAATGGCCTTCGACCTGCTCGACCATGGCCGTGACCTGTTCCGAGTCGAGCAGATCGACGCTGATGACCAATGACTCGGTGCCGGCTGGCAGTGTCGCCTGGGTGCGGTGCAACGCCTCCGGATTGCGCCCGATCAGGACAGTCCGCGCGCCCTGAGCCGCAAAGGCGCGCGCCGTGGCAGCACCCAGGTTGCCCGAGGCGCCGGTGATGAGGATGGTTTTGTCTTTGAGATCGCGCATGTCGTCGAATCCTTGGATTGAGTATTGGGTGGAAGTCCGCTGTATGATCTAGATCAGACATCACCAGGTGTGGGGGCGCGATGCGCCGACGGACGGTTCCCGAATCATGCGAGTCGGCCCGCTTGTCTTTATGATTACGATCTCGAGCATGGATCGCGCATTAGAATCCCAGGTCGTCGGCCTGGTTGTGCCCCCAGTTTCTGGATATCGGGGCTTCTCTTCGCTAGATCCATCCATGGGGAAGAGGCGGTGTCGAATTGGAGACCCGTAGGGCAAGGTGTCTTGCGGAGGGGCGCATGATCGAGTGGCTCTTTCTGCTCCTGCCTGTGGCGGCGGCCTCGGGTTGGTGGCTGGCGCGCCGCGATCTGCGTCGCAAGCTCGATGTCTCACCTGCCGCGCATCCGGATTTTCTGCGCGGTCTAAATTATCTGCTTGAGGAGCAGCCGGACAAGGCCATCGATCTCTTCCTGCGTCTGACCGAGGTCGACAGCGAGACGGCCGAGACGCATCTGGCGCTCGGTAGTCTGTTCCGGCGTCGTGGTGAGGTCGATCGCGCCATCCGCATCCATCAAAATCTGGTCGAACGACGGCATCTGGGTCCGGACGTGCGCGGTTTCGCGCTCTTCGAGCTAGGGCAGGACTACATGAGCGCCGGGCTGCTCGATCGGGCCGAGGCGCTGTTTGAGGAGCTCGTTGGGTTGGGGTTGCACAGTCAGCGCGCGCTCCAGGCCCTGCGCGAGATCTACCAGCGCGAGCGCGACTGGAGCCGCTGCCTGGAGGTGGCCGCCCAGCTCGAGTCCCTGACCGGACAGCCGCTCACGATCGAGATCGCGCACTATCATTGCGAGTTGGCCGAGGAGGCGCGGCGGCGGCAGGATGAGGCCGGTGCGCGCGAGCAACTGAACCGGGCGCAGGTCATCCAACCCGACTGTGTCCGCGCGGCCATGCTAGAAGGCTTTATGGCACTGGAGGAGGGCGATGTCGCAAGTGCCGCCGTGCTCTTCAAGCGTGTCGCCGAACGCGGATCGACCTATGTCCCCGAGATCCTGCCGGCCCTGATCGAGTCTATGGAGCGCCTGGGCGAGGACGTGATCGCGCAGCTTGAGACCCTGGCCGCGGATCGTGCCGGTCCGCACCTGATGCTGGCACTGAGCGAGCGCGTCGAACGGGCGCGTGGCCCTGAGGCGGCCCTGGATCTGCTGGCCGACTATCTGGCGCGCTGGGCCGATCTAGCGGTGCTGGAGCGCTTCCTCGACCTGCGCGCGCGCACCTCGGATCCAGGAGGACCGTCCCACCGCTATGCGCGGGTCGCGCTCGGCGTGGCGCGTCATCTGTTGCAGCGTCAGTCGGTCTATCAGTGCGAGCAATGCGGGTTTCAGGCGCGCACACTGCATTGGCAGTGTCCAAGCTGTCGCCATTGGGGCACGGTCGTCGCTGTACTGCCCGATCCCATTCAGGACGAGATGACAGCGCCGCCGGCCTGAGTCCCGACGACAGGATTTCAGCCGCAACCAATTCACTAGAGACCATTCAAGATCCGTGACTCAGGTCAAACCCCTCATCGTCGCCCTCGATTTTGCCGCTGAGGCACCGGCCCTAGCACTGGTCGAACGCCTCGACCCGGTGCGCTGCCGGCTGAAGGTCGGCAAGGAACTCTTCACCCGGCTTGGTCCGGCCTTCGTCGAACGGCTCCAGCGGCTGGGCTTTGAGATCTTTCTCGACCTCAAATTCCACGACATCCCCAACACGGTCGCCGCCGCCTGCGCGGCGGCGGCCGATCTGGGGGTATGGATGGTCAATGTCCATGTCGTGGGCGGACGCACCATGCTGGAGGCGGCGCGCGAACGTCTGAGCCGCTATGAGCGTCCGCCGCTCTTGATCGGGGTCACGGTACTGACCAGTCTCGACCGCGCCGATCTAGCGGCCATTGGGTGTCCGGGCGAGCCACGCGAGCGGGTGCTGAGTCTGGCACATCTGGCCCATGAGGCCGGTCTGGACGGCGTCGTCTGCTCGCCGCTAGAGACGGCCCAGGTACGTGCGGCGTTCGGTCCGGCCTTCCGGCTGATCACGCCCGGCGTGCGCCCGGAGGGCTCTGTGAGCGGCGATCAGAAACGCGTCATGACCCCCGCCGCGGCCCTGGCCGCCGGCGCCGATTATCTGGTGATCGGGCGCCCCATCACCCAGGCGCCCGACCCTTTATCCGTGATCGAAGCGATCGATCGATCCTGTATGAACGTTCTGGAGAATTGACATCTATGTCCAAGGTCCGCAAGGCAGTCTTTCCAGTCGCCGGCATGGGCACACGCTTTCTACCGGCGACCAAGGCCAGTCCCAAGGAAATGCTGCCCATCGTCGACAAACCCCTGATCCAGTACGCCGCCGAGGAGGCCGAGGCCGGCGGTGCGGATCAACTGGTCTTCATCACCGGGCGCAACAAGCGCTCGATCGAGGACCATTTCGATACCGCCTATGAGCTTGAATCCGAGCTGGAGCGCGCCGGCAAAGACAAGCTGCTCGACATCGTGCGCAATGTCCTGCCCGGATCGGCATCCTGTATCTATGTGCGTCAGGCCGTCGCCCTGGGGCTGGGTCATGCCGTGCTGTGCGCCAAGCCGGTGGTCGGTGACGAGCCCTTTGCGGTAATCCTGGCCGACGACCTTATTCGCTCCAAAGGCAAGGGCGTAGTCGCCCAGATGGCCGAGGTCTATGCCCGTCACGGGTGCAGCGTGCTGAGCGTCCAGGAGGTAGCGCGCGAGGAGACCAACAAATACGGGATCGTTCAGGTCGAAAAAGACACCGATGGGACCCTGCGGGTGATCTCCATCGTCGAAAAGCCCCATCCGTCCGAGGCGCCTTCTAATCTGGCCGTGGTCGGGCGCTATCTGCTTACCCCGCGCATCTTCGACAAGCTCGAGCGCATCGGCAGGGGCGCGGGCGGTGAGATCCAGCTGACCGACGGCATCTCGGAGCTACTCCAGGACGAACCCGTGATCGCCTATCCCTTCGAGGGCAAGCGCTACGACTGCGGCAGTAAGCTCGGCTATCTGGAGGCCACGGTAGAATACGCCCTGGCGCATCCGGAGCTCGGTGAGCGTTTCGCAGACTATCTGCGTAGGCTCGTGGAGGATCTCGCCTAATCGCCGCACACTGCCGCCGAGGATTGGCGCGGCCTGACGCCATATCCGCTATCGAACATTGAACGCAAGGCTCAAGCGCGGGGGGACGCGCTCGATACGCCAGGTGGCTGCTGCACGTCGCCAGAAGGCGCGTGGCGAGGCGGCATCATCGAGCGGTTCTTGTCCAAGCAAACGCCAGGCCAGCCGCAGGGCAGGCAGCGGGTTGTCATCCTCAACGGGCGCGGCAGCCAGTGACTTGCTCAGCTTGCGTCCCTGGTCGTCGAGCACCAGCGGGACATGGGCATGGCTGGGTGTGGGCAGACCCAGCGCCCGTTGCAGTCCGATCTGACGCGGTGTCGAGAGCAACAGGTCGGCGCCGCGCACCACATGGGTGATGCCCTGCCAGGCATCGTCGACCACCACGGCGAGCTGATAGGCATGGAAGCCGTCGGCACGTCGGAGCACAAAATCCCCGATCGACTCAGCGACCGAATGGCCCTGCCGCCCCTGGATCCGATCCTTGAAATAGATGGGCTCAGTCGCGGTGCGCAGACGCAGACTGCGCGCGCGTCGTCCGGGCGCCAGACCGTCGCGACAGGTACCGGGATAGATAGGCCCCTCCAGTCCAACTCTGGCGCGGCCAGCGATCTCGGCGCGACTGCATCCGCAGCCATAGATCAGCCCGAGCGCATCCAGACGGGCGAGTGCCGCGTCATAGGCGTCGCGACGCGCGCTCTGGAATACCACGGGCTCGTCCCATTCGAAGCCAAAGGCACGCAGTGTGCGCTGAATGGCCTCGGCGGCTCCGTGAACCTCGCGCAGGCGGTCCAGATCCTCGATGCGCAACAGCCAGACGCCATCCTGGGCACGCGCGTCGGCATAACTCGCGACCGCTGCGAGCAATGAACCAAAGTGGAGCGGGCCAGTCGGGGAGGGGGCGAAGCGCCCCCGGTAACTGGACGCAACCGCGGGGACCTCACCATTCATGCGCGAACTTAGCCGCGCTGTTTCTCGCGGATCTCGTCGAGTGTCTTGCAGTCGATGCAGAGCGTCGCGGTGGGGCGGGCCTCCAAACGGCGGATGCCAATCTCCACCCCGCAGGCCTCGCAGTAGCCATACTCGTGATTGTCGAGTCGCTCGAGTGCCTCATCGATCTTCTTGATCAGCTTGCGCTCGCGGTCGCGGGTGCGCAGCTCCAGGCTGAACTCGGACTCCTGGGTGGCACGGTCGTTGGGATCTGGGAAGTTGGTCGCCTCGTCCTGCATGTGGTGCACGGTGCGCTCGACCTCTTCCATCAGCGAACGCTTCCAAGCGAGCAGGATCTCGCGGAAGTGGGCCTCCTGGGCTGGGTTCATGTATTCCTCGTCGCTGCCGGCCTGATACGGCTCGAAGGAATAGGGCTCGGCGTTGTATGCATGTGTTTCGGTCATCTTGTGCTCCTCCCGTGGACCGCGTCGGCTTTCCGGACTGGATGCGGCCTGTATTCAGTGGCTCTCGGCGGTTGGCAAGAAACCCGTGCCTACAGTCCGCGTCGAGAAAACGTGCTTAAGTACCAGATCGCGCACAGACGGGCAACTGATCTTCGAAGTTTCGCCGGCGGGCACACGCCGATTTGGTAGTCTTATCCATCCGGTTCATTGGTTAAGTGCTCACGACGAGCAGGCTGGGACAGAGGCATATGTACGGATTCAAGGCTCTCATCTTCGACCTGGACGGCACCATCGCCGACACCGAGCGCGATGGCCATCGTCCTGCCTTCAATGCCGCGTTTGCAGAGGCCGGTCTAGACTGGCACTGGGATCCCGAACTCTATGGCGAACTGCTGGCGGTGACCGGCGGCAAAGAACGGATCCGCTATTTTATGCAGCGTGCCGGGATTGAGCTGGAGCCGGATGTCGATGTGGACTCCTTTGTCGGCGGCCTGCATCGTGCCAAAACCGCGCACTATCTGGAACTCTTGCGTCAGGGGGCGATCCCGCTGCGGCCTGGGGTGTTGCGCCTGTGGCGCGAGGCACGCACCGCGGGGGTGCGGCTGGCGATCGCGACCACCACCACGCCCGAGAACGTCATCGATCTGCTGGAGCAGGCTGGCGAGCCGGGACTGTCAGGCTGGTTCGAGGTCATCGCCGCCGGTGACATGGTGCCGAATAAGAAACCGGCGCCGGACATCTTCATCTATGCGCTGGAGCGGCTCGGTCTAAAACCCGAGGACGTTGTGGCCGTGGAGGATTCGGACAATGGCGCGCGCTCGGCACTCGCGGCTGGGATTCGCGCCCTGGTGATCACGGTCAACGACTATACGCTCGGTCAGGACTTCGGCGCCGCGGCGCTGGTGATCGACCAGCTCGGCGAACCGGGCTCCCCACCGCAGGTGCTGGCCGGCGATCTGGGCGGGTGGTCACTGGTGGATCTGGCCGCACTCGATCGGCTGCATCAGTGGGTCCACAGAGCCGGTTGATGGTGGTGACTGCAATCGAGGGTTTGCCAATGGCGGGGCATCCGGAAAGCCGACGGGCCGAGCGTGCGCGGTAGGTTGAGCCCCTGCTCTCGCCAGAGGCTGGCTGGCGGCCTTGGCTGATATTTCGAATCGAATCAGGGAGCGGCTGGATCCGATCGCGTCAGCGGGCCCGATAGACGATGCGACCCTTGGTCAGATCATAGGGTGTGAGTTCGACCGTGACCTTGTCGCCGGTGAGGATGCGGATGTAATGCTTGCGCATCTTGCCTGAGATATGCGCGGTCACGGTGTGGCCGTTCTCGAGCTGAACACGGAACACTGTGTTGGGCAGGGTCTCGGTGACCGTGCCTTCCATCTGGATGACGTCGTCTTTTGACATAGTGGATTTCGTTGGAATGACAAAGGCGATCCTGGTAAGCGGCGGGAGTCTATCACACTCAAGACCGAAGCGGTTCGGTCAGTCTTGGGACTCGACCTGAAGTCAAGGCCGGTTTGCGCGGCTTGATGAATCGAGTGTCAAGGAGCTTCGGCGGTCATCGAACCCGAGGGTCTGCCCGCGCTCGAAGCGTCGCCAGTCTCGACCGTCCCAGGCCTCGATCGGGCGGAAACGTTCCTTGTAGACCATCTTGCGCGACTCGGCGATCCAGTAACCGAGATACAGATAAGGCCGCCCTAAAAGCTGGGTGAGCCGGATCTGATTCAGTACGCTGAAAGTGCCGAGCGCGCGCGCGGCCAGATCGGGGTCGAAGAAGGTATAGACCGCCGACAAGCCCTGTTCGAGCACATCGGTGACGGCCACCCCCACCAGCCGTCCGTCGAGTCGGAATTCGAGAAAGCGCGTCATACCGCCCCAGGATGCGACCAGAAAACGCCGATAGCTGTCCTCACTCGCGTCCTCGGCCATCACGCCGTTGGCGTGACGCGCGGCCAGGTAACGCCGGTAGAGCTCGAACTGTTCCGCACGGAACACCGCCGGACCATCGCTTAGGGCGATGTCTGGCGCATTGCGCCGCCAGTTGCGCCGCTGCGAGCGATTCGGTACGAACGCATCGACCGGCAGCCGTACCGGGATGCAGGCCGAACAGCCGCAACAGGCCGGACGATAGATATGGGTGCCGCTGCGCCTGAATCCCTGATCGATGAGCCTTTGATAGGTCGCCCCATCGATGCGCGCCCCCGGATCGACGAAGAGCGTCCGCGCCCGCACCCCGGCGAGGTAGGAGCAGTGATGTTCGCCGGTCAGATAGAGCGGTAACGCGCGTCCAAATTGGCTGCCCAGTCCCTGTTTCATGAATTGGAATCGTCCCCGCTAGACGGCGGCGCGACCTGGATCGCGCACGCCGGGCGCTCAGTGCCATCGTCCCAGCTTTTGTTATAGCCAGGGCGAGCGCCATAGTGGTCCAGGAGCGTCAGAAATTCGGCGCGCGACACCTCGCACGCCCCTAGTCTGAGCAGATGCTTGGTCGTCATCTGGCAATCGATGAGGCCGAACCCCCAGGCCCGAAGCTGTTCGCAGAGACGCGCCAGGGCGACCTTGGAGGCATCGCTCACCCGGCTGAACATGGATTCACCGAAAAAGACGCGCCCGATGGCCACGCCGTAGAGTCCGCCGACCAGTGAGCCTGCGCGCCAGACCTCGACCGAATGGGCCAGGCCCAGGTCATGGAGCCGCCGATAGGCCGCCATCATCTCTGGGATCAGCCAGGTTCCAGCCTCGGCGTCGCGCGGCTCGGAGCAGCCCTGGATGACCCCGGCGAAGTCGCGATCCAGGGTGGTGACGAGGTCGCCGCGCCGCAACCGCTTACGCAGACTGCGCGAGGCGTGGAAGTGCTCGGGGAACAGGATGGCACGCGGATCGGGTGACCACCACAGGATGGGATCCCCCGCGCCAAACCAAGGAAAGATGCCACCCCGATAGGCTTCGATCAGCCGCTCGGGACTCAGATCCCCACCGACCGCCAGCAGTCCGTTCGGCTCCCGGAGCGCCTGACCCGGATCAGGAAAGGTCGTGCGATCGCATGGATCGAGGAGGGCGATCATGACGGCCTATCAGGACTGCGCCTCCAGTGCATCGAGATACTTTTCGGCATCGAGCGCCGCCATGCAGCCTGTGCCCGCCGAGGTGATGGCCTGACGATAGACCGGATCCATCACATCGCCCGCCGCGAATACGCCGGGGACCGAGGTGGCAGTGGCATTACCCTGGGTGCCGCTGCGGACCTTGATATAGCCGTTCTCCATCTCGAGCTGACCGTCAAAGATAGCCGTGTTGGGCGTGTGACCAATGGCGATGAAGACCCCTTGCAGGTCGATGTCCTGGGTCTCGCCGGTCTGGACGTGCTTGATGCGTATCCCGGTCACGCCTGTGGCGTCACCTAGGACCTCGTCGAGCACATGATTCCAGACGAGGCGGACATTGCCCTTCTCGGCCTTTTCGAATAGCTGTCGTTGTAGGATCTTTTCGGCGCGCAGGGCATCGCGCCGATGGACCAGGATCACCTCGGAGGCGAGGTTGGACAGATAGAGCGCCTCCTCGACCGCCGTGTTGCCGCCGCCGATCACGGCGACCTTCTGATGGCGATAGAAAAAGCCGTCGCAGGTGGCGCAGGCCGAGACCCCGCGCCCGCGGAAGGCCTGCTCCGAGGGCAATCCCAGATAGCGCGCGCTCGCCCCGGTGGCGATGATCAGCGCGTCACAGGTATAGGTTGCCGAATCGCCGATCAGCCGGAACGGACGACAGGACAGATCCGCGGTGTGGATGTGATCAAAGACGATCTCGGTCTCGAAACGCTCGGCATGACGGCGCATCCGCTCCATCAGCTCTGGCCCCTGGACGCCGTCCGGATCGCCGGCCCAGTTGTCGACCTCAGTCGTGGTCATCAGTTGACCACCCTGTTCCAGGCCAGTGACCAGTACCGGCTTGAGATTCGCACGTGCGGCATAGATGGCGGCCGTGTAGCCGGCCGGTCCGGAACCGAGGATCAGGAGTCGGCAGTGTTTGGTTTCGCTCATCGATTGGATACTCCAAGGCGCCCGATCGGATTGGGGCGGGGTATTTTGCTGTTACTGGACCGGAATTTGCGTGTCGGTTAAGGCGCAACAGTGGCTGAGGACGGTGCCAATCGACGTCAATTTAAGGCTTGACCGACAGAGCGTAAAGCCCGAGTCGGACAGCCGTGCCGACGTCGTCCCCTGGGCACCCAAGCGACATCGGCGGTGCCTTTGCCGGCGATTGACAGGCGCCGTTCAAGGGCGATACAAACGGTCAAAAGTCCAGAGTTTCCAGTAATCTGGCAATCTGATCGAGAGTGATTTATGAAGATTCGAGCAACCTCCACACCCTTGTTCTCTTTGACGTCTCTGCTCATCGCGTCGCTGGTGCTGGCGACCCTGTCCGGTTGCGCGAGTCGTGGCCGAGACGACGGACTCAGCGCGCGCCGCGCCGCGCTGGTCGACAAGGGTCTGGCCCAGGTCGGAATACCCTATCTCTACGGCGGCGCATCACCCGCCGAGGGCTTTGATTGCAGCGGTCTGACCCATTACGCCCATTATCAGGCCGGGCTTGTGATCCCACGCACCGCTGCTGACCAAAAGCGTGCCGCCACACCCGTACCCCGTAGTCGGTTGCAATCGGGTGACATGGTGTTTTTCAAGACCGGACCCGATGCCTATCACGTCGGCCTGATGATCGACAAGGAGCGCTTCATCCATGCCTCGACCTCGGATAACCGGGTGCGCATCGATCGTCTCGACACCCCCTACTGGAACAGACACTATATCGGTGCGGGAACCTATCTACGTTGAGGCTATCGAATAGCGGCGTCCGCGAAGATGCCGATCCGCTCCATTGACAAAGATCAGAGCGGAGCCTGTGTCTGACGCAGACAATCGGTGCGTTCTTTTAGTTAAAGACGCTTCACCAAGGCCCGATCATGGATACAGCTTAAACGGCTCGCCTTTTCGGGCTGCCTGTAGGAAAATGCCGACCGGCTTCCGGTATTGGGCCGGGAGTGTCGGAATCACAACACCATTTCTGTGTAGGAGTGACATTCATGTCCGATAAGCCAATCAGCAAGAGCCGTCGTGACGCCGTCAAAGTGATGCTGGGTACAGCCGCTGCCATCCCGATGATCAATCTGGTCGGTTTCGGTACCGCCCGTGCCGCCGCTCCCGCCAATGCCGTGACTGCGGACGATCCGACCGCAATCGCCCTCAAGTACAACCAGGATGCGACCAAGTCCGAACGCGTCGCCGCCGCCCGTCCCGGTCTGCCGCCCGAAGAGCAGCACTGTGCCAACTGCCAGTTCATGCAGGCCAACGTCGGCGAGGGCGACTGGAAGGGCTGCCAGCTCTTCCCCGGCAAGCTGATCAATGTCAACGGTTGGTGCGCTTCCTGGACCCTAAAGGCCGGCTGATCGCCACTGTCTGTCCGGTTCGAATGGAACGGGGCCGCTGGCCCCGTTTTTCGTTCATAATCATCCCAAGATCTTCAGCATCTCCAGGGTTGAGCGTCATGTCGTCCGAAGGTTTTGGCGAGTTCGACAATGCCCGTCCCTACAAGGGGCCAAGACTGGCCAAAGGCGCGCGTGTGCCTCGGATACGCTGGCGGCTTGCGTTTCTCCGCGCCATCATTTGGAGTCTGATCGGGATGATCTATGCCCCCCTGTACATCGGCTTGCTGTCATTGGCACGCGGCGCCGAGCTTGGCGTTTTTTCCTATGTCTTGGCCGCTGCGCTGGCGAGCGGGGCGAGCGCGGTACTCTATGGCGCCCACGAGCTGGCGCTGATCAGTACCGGTATCGGTGCAGGGGTGGGTGTGGCGTTGCTGATCCTGATGCCGGGGCAGGCCACTCTGACCCATTCGGTCGTGATTGCCTTGCTCCTGGCGGCCACAGTCGGTTTGACACTCTCTTTCCCACATCGCTGTACCCGACATGTTCCAGGCAAGCTCCTGGCCGGACTCCTGACCGGCACCTTGGTTGGCGCCGTGCTTGCTATCGCCGAGCCCCTCTATTCGGCGCCGTTTTCGACCTTTCCTACTGTGCTGTTCCTGGCCAGTGTGAACGGCATTCTCTATGTTGGCACCGTGCGCGGCTGGATCCGGCTGTCGCGCCGGATCGGGCTGGAATCGCGTCCCTGCGACCTGATCGAGGCGACGACCATGGCAATCCTGGCCTCTATCGCTGCTGGTAGCGTCTGGATGGTGGTCGCTCCGCTCATGGGTCTAGATCCGGGGTTCTGGCAATTGGCCAGTCTCTCCATGCACGATGCCCTGGTGCCGGCCTTCATGGGCGGACTGCTCGGCGGTGCCATGGCGGGGCTGCTGCTTGAGATCTTCCGTTTCCCCTGGGTCCACGACCTCTAAGATCCGCTTCGAGACTCTCTGCAAGTCGATCATGACCTGGATTCTTGTGGTAGGCTTTTTGGTTCCGTTTTGGTCAACCCCTCACCACCTACATGTCACGTAGCAAATCCAGCCGCCGCTGGCTCGACCGACACTTCAACGATCCCTATGTCAAGCGTGTCCAGATCGACGGCTACCGCTCGCGTGCGGCCTATAAACTGCTGGAGATCCAAGAGAAAGACCTTATTCTTAGACCAGGGATGCGGGTGGTCGACCTGGGCGCAGCGCCGGGGAGCTGGTCGCAGATCGCGAGCAACCTGGTTGGTACCGATGGCTTGGTGGTGGCCCTGGACATCTTGCCGATGGAACCCTTGCCGGGCGTCATCGTGCTCCAGGGTGATTTTCGCGAGGATGAGGTACTGAGGTGCTTGCGGGCGGCGATTGGTGAGGCGCCACTCGACCTGGTGCTCTCGGACATGGCGCCCAATCTCACGGGGACTGCGGTCGTGGATCAAACGCGCGCCATGTATTTGGTTGAGCTCGCGTTGGATCTGGCGCGCACGCATCTAAGGCCCGGCGGTGCGCTCGTTACCAAGGTCTTCCAAGGCGCGGGTTGCGACGACTACACCCGTGAGCTGCGTGCGAGTTTCAAACAGGTGGTCACACGCAAGCCCAAGTCCTCGCGCTCGGAGAGCCGTGAGGTGTTTCTAGTTGCCAAGGGCTTTCGCCCCTAGAATTCGGGCATCGGGTCATTTTCCAGCGTTTTGACTTCAGGGGTCGTGAATCGTGAGTGACATGGCGAAAAATCTCTTGCTGTGGGTGGTCATCGCCATCGTGCTGATGTCCGTGTTCAACAACTTCACCGCGACCCAATCGACGCCTCGAAATCTGGATTACTCGGATTTCATCGCCCAGGTCAAGCAAGGCGGGGTCAAGGAGGTCACCATCCAGGATCGCCTGATCGAGGGCGTCACCGACACCGGTCAGCGCTTCAGCACCTACAGTCCGGGCGACGATGGGTTGGTGGGTGACCTGATCAACAACAATGTCATCATCAAGGCCGTGCCGCCCAAGGGGCAGCCGGTGCTGATGCAGATCCTCATCAACTGGTTCCCGCTGCTGATCCTGATCGCGCTCTGGATCTTCTTCATGCGTCAGATGCAGGGCGGCGTTGGTGGGCGTGGCGCCATGTCGTTTGGCAAGAGCCGCGCGCGCATGCTGTCTGAAGATCAGGTCAAGGTCACCTTTCAGGACGTCGCCGGGGCCGATGAGGCCAAAGAAGAGGTCGCCGAGATCGTCGACTTTCTCAGGGACCCGGCCAAGTTCCAGAAGCTTGGCGGTAAGATCCCCAAGGGTGTGCTCATGGTCGGCCCGCCTGGAACGGGCAAGACGCTCCTGGCGCGCGCCATCGCCGGCGAGGCCAAGGTGCCGTTCTTTACCATCTCGGGTTCGGACTTCGTCGAGATGTTTGTCGGTGTCGGGGCCTCGCGCGTGCGTGACATGTTCGACCAGGCCAAGAAGCATGCACCCTGCATCATCTTCATCGATGAGATCGACGCCGTGGGCCGGCATCGCGGTGCCGGTCTCGGCGGCGGTCATGACGAGCGCGAACAGACGCTCAATCAGCTCCTGGTCGAGATGGACGGCTTCGAGGGCAACGAGGGCGTGATCGTGATCGCCGCCACCAATAGACCCGATGTGCTCGATCCAGCGCTGCTGCGTCCCGGACGCTTTGACCGTCAAGTGGTGGTGCCGTTGCCGGACGTGCGCGGGCGTGAGCAGATCCTGAAGGTCCACATGCGCAAGGTGCCTGTCGCTGAGGATGTCAAGGCCTCCATCCTGGCGCGGGGTACGCCTGGTTTCTCGGGTGCCGATCTCGCCAATCTGGTCAACGAGGCGGCGCTCTTTGCCGCACGTGCCAACAAGAAGCTGGTCGAGATGAGCGACATGGAGAAGGCCAAGGACAAGATCCTGATGGGCACCGAGCGCCGGTCACTGGTCATGACCGAGAACGAAAAGAGGCTCACCGCCTATCACGAGTCGGGGCACGCCATCGTCGGGCGTCTGGTGCCAGATCACGACCCGGTGCACAAGGTCAGCATCATCCCGCGCGGTCGTGCGCTGGGCGTCACACTCTTCCTACCCGAGGACGACCGCTTCAGCTACAGCAAGCAGCGTCTTGAGAGTCAGATCTCCAGTCTGTTTGGGGGGCGCTGCGCCGAGGAGCTCATCTTTGGTCCGGACAGCGTGACCACGGGGGCGCAGAACGACATCCATCGTGCCACCGAGATCGCGCGCAACATGGTCACCAAATGGGGCCTATCCGATCGTCTGGGTCCGCTGACCTATAGCGAAGAAGAGCAGGAGGTCTTCCTTGGCCACTCGGTTACCCAGCACAAGAGCGTCTCGGACGAGACCTCGCACCTGATCGACGAGGAGATCAGGCGCATCATCGATCGCAACTACGAGCGGGCGCGCGAGCTGCTTCGGGAGCATCTCGACAAGCTGCATGCCATGGCCGCTGCGCTCATGAAGTACGAGACCCTCGACTCGGCCCAGATCGACGACATCATGGCCGGGCGCGCGCCGCGTCCGCCGCACGACTGGGAGGACGACGAGCCGTCGCGTCCGGCGGCTGCACCGGGGCGGCACAAGGATGGCGCCGACGATGGCTTCGAGGCCGGGGTTGGTCGTCCGGCGGGAGAGCACTGAGCCATGCGACGCTATTTTGGCACCGACGGTATCCGCGGCCGGGTCGGCGAAGGGCATATCACGCCCGACTTCGTGCTCAAGCTCGGCTGGGCGGCCGGGCGTGTGCTGACCAACGGGCGCGGCAAGATCCTGATCGGCAAGGACACGCGCATCTCGGGCTATATGTTCGAGTCGGCCTTGGAGGCTGGACTGGTCGCCGCCGGGGTCGATATTCGGCTGCTTGGTCCCATGACTACGCCGGGCGTGGCCTATCTGACGCGCACCTTCCGCGCCAGCGCTGGTATCGTCATCACCGCCTCGCACAATCCATTCGACGACAACGGTATCAAGTTCTTCTCCGCCGAGGGCGACAAGCTGCCCGACGAGGTAGAACTGGCCATCGAGTCTGAGCTCGAGCAACCGCTGCGCACGGTCGAATCGAGCGCACTCGGCAAGGTCAAGCGCATCGACGACGCCAACGGGCGTTATATCGAGTTCTGCAAGAGCACCATCCCGACAAGCATGAACTTCCGGGGTCTCAAGCTAGTGGTCGACTGCGCCAATGGCGCGACCTACAACACCGCGCCCTGCGTCTTCGAAGAGCTCGGTGCCAACGTCATCCGGCTCGGCACTGAACCCGATGGCTTCAACATCAACCGGGGCCTCGGCTCGACCCAGCCGGGTGCGCTCTGCGAGGCGGTGGTGCGCGAGGGCGCAGACCTCGGCATCGCCTTCGATGGCGATGGCGACCGGGTCGTGATGGTGGATTCGCGCGGCACCCTGATCAACGGCGACCTGTTGCTTTATCTGATCGCCAAATCGCGTCTGCGCACAGGTGCCATGCGCGGCGAGGTGGTCGGTACCCTGATGAGCAATCTCGGTCTCGAGCACGCGCTCAAGCGGCTCGGCATCGGTTTTGCGCGTACTAAGGTCGGCGACCGCTACATCCTAGAGCGGCTCAAGGCCGGCGACGGTATCCTCGGTGGCGAACCCTCGGGTCACATCATCTGTCGCGACCGTACCACCACAGGCGACGGCATCGTCTCGGCACTCCAGGTGTTGGCGGCACTCGAGCAGCTCAACACCAGGCTCGAAGACCTCAGCCGCGAGGTCGAACTCTACCCACAGGTACTCATCAATGTGCGTCTCGACCAACCGCGCGATGTGCTGAGCCTGCCTGAGGTCCGGGACGCCGTCGCCACGGCCGAGAACGAGCTGATGAACGGGGGCGGCAGGGTGCTGCTCCGTCCATCCGGCACCGAACCCCTGGTGCGCATCATGGTCGAGGGTCGCGACCGCCCGCAGGTCGAACGACTCGCCGAGCGGCTCGCCGAGGTTGTGCGCGCTCAGATCACCGCTTGATGGAGTTTTCGGAGTCATCGTGCCCATCATCAGAAAAAGCGCCCTGGTACCCTATTCGGCCTCGCGCATGTTTGATCTCGTCTATGACGTTGGTTCCTATCCGCAATTTTTGCCCTGGTGCGACAGTGCTAGCGTGCTTTCCGAGACCGAGGATAGGATCTGCGGTCAGATCGGGGTGCATCGGCTGGGGATTCGCCAGACCTTCAGTACCTGCAATCGCTTCGAACGTGATCGGCTGATGCACATCGATCTGCTCGACGGGCCGTTCCGCAAGCTGGTGGGGGCCTGGCGCTTCACCCCGCTGCGCGAGGATGCGTCCAAGGTCGAGCTGGAACTTGAGTTCGAGTTCTCGGGGCGCCTGATCGACAAGGCGTTCGGCGGCGTCTTCAACCAGATCGCCAATACCCTCGTGGATGCCTTCTGCAAGCGTGCCGAGGAGGTCTATGGCCGTGACTGAGTATCTGCGCGTCTCGGTCGCCTATGTCGGCGCAGACGGTCAGGCGCTGCGCGCACTGGAGGTGCGCGCCGGTACCAGCGTCGGTGAGGCCATCGAGCAGAGCGGTCTCCTGAGGCGGTTTCCTGAGATCGATCTCGACGTCAACAAGGTCGGTATCTTCGGACGGCTGGTCAAATTGGATCAGCCGGTCGAGGAGGGCGATCGGATCGAGATCTATCGCCCCCTGATCGCTGATCCCAAGACGGCGCGCAAGCGGCGCGTGACCTAAGGTTGGCCTTCACTCCTCGGCGCTGGTCAGGACGCGGGTGAGGTGGCGGATGGTGCCGATATAGTCGGCGGATAGTGGATCCACGACCTCCACCCGTCCGCCGATCTCCCGGGCGACCTGCTCGGCGGACTTGGTCGACATCTGAGGCTGGGCCAGGATGACCCGGATGTTCTCACGTCGCGCCTGATCGATCAGGGCCGCCAGCTGTCGCGGGCCAGGTTCCTTGCCTTCGGCCTCGATGGGGATCTGAGTGAGTCCATAGGTATCGGCAAAATAGCCCCAGGATGGGTGATAGACCATGAAGCGGCGGTACTTAAGCCGTCCGAGATCGGCGCGAACCTCGGCATCCAGATCCTTCAGCGCAGCGACGAAATCTGCGAGCCGTGACTCATAGTCGGTGGACCGATCCGGATCGATTTCATCGAGCGTTTTGGCAATCCGTTCTGCCATTCTGATCACGAGCAGCGGGCTGGTCCAGATGTGTGGATCCTGCTCGCCGTCGGCTTCATGGTGATGATCAGGCTTGGCTCCTTGTCCATCATGTTCATGCGCCTCGAGACGGCGCCGGGCGATGCCTTCGCTGAGATCCACAACACGAAGCTTCGGGTTCACAGCCAGAATCCGTTTTATCCAGGCCCCCTCCATCGGTAGTCCGACCCCAAAATAGACCTCTGACTCGGCCAGCCGTGCGATCTGACCGGGGGACGGCTCATAGGTATGTGGGTTGGAGCCGGCGCCGACCAGTGCCTCGACCTGGACCTGAGGTCCGCCGATCTGTTCGACGAAGGTCTGCTGTGGCGGCACGGTGACAAAGACCTGGATCCGGTCTGCACCCAGCAGGATGGTGGGTAGGCAGGCCAGAACGATGAACGATAGAAGGTGCATCCGCATCATTTACTCAGAGAGCAGTTCAAGTTGGGATTCGCGGCGGACACGAGCGCCTACTATTTGGTCAGGATGAGCTTGTTGTTGCGCGTCATCCGCAGGACGTAACGACAATCACCGTGCTCGATCATCACGAACGGATCATTGCCGAGCAATGATCGGACGTCGATCGTGCGCGGCATTGGAGACAGGGCGCTCTTGTCGAGGTGTTCAGGACGGCGATTGGCGGTGGATGTGGTCCTAGGCATCGTCAAACTCTCAACTAAGGTTGGCGGTGATCGAACTCAGGGACGGCCAGATGGCTATCAAATAACAATCATTCTCGTTAAAGATTAAGAGCTGAGTTCGAGCCTGTCAACTGGCAGCCAGCCATGACAACGCGCAGATTTCAGTCCTTGGGTTCCAGCCCAAGGGTTCTCAGACCCTTGCGGACGATACCTTCGCGTGCCTCATAGTCGGGCACCTCGATCAGGATCTGCTCGGGTTTGCGCGCGGCGGCGCGGGTCGGGTCGGGCCGCAGATCGCCCTCGATACGCACCAGTTGATCGCCCTCGAAATAGAGGGTCAGATGGCGCTGTTCCATCGGCTGATGGCCATGCTTGAGGGTATAGGTGTAGTCCCAGCGATTGTTATGGAAGAAACTGACCAGCGGCGGCGTGCCCAGCACCAAGCTAACCTGACGCTTGGTCATGCCGAGCTCGAGTGCATCGACCATCTCCTCGGTCAGGATGTTGCCCTGCTGGACCGTCATCTTGTAAACGAAGGGCAGATTCTCCAGCAACGAGGTCCGCGTCTCGTCCGGCTTGGTGTCACGTGCGCATCCCGTGACGGCGATCGAGACCATCATGGAACCCAGTATTGGAAAACTGAAAATCTTTCGCATCTTGTCCTGATCACGACTTTGCGCTAAATCAGCGCATCATACCGTAGCGCCCTTTCTGGATCACAGGGGGCGCTGATCCAAGTGGCCGAGCGTGATCGTCTAGGTCGGTCGTATTGGTCCGCGAGCTGGAGAATCGAATTGAAAAACGAGCAGATCAAACAGGCCGGACTCAAGGTGACGGCGCCGCGCGTCAAGATCCTGGGCATTCTCGAGCGCAGCGACAAGCGCCATCTGAGCGCTGAGGATGTCTACAAGGAGCTCCTGAGTCAGGATGAGGATATTGGTCTAGCCACCGTCTATCGCGTGCTGACCCAGTTCGAGGACGCCGGTCTCGTCTGTCGCCGTCACTTCGAGGGTGGTCAGTCGGTCTTCGAGCTCAACAGCGGCGAGCACCACGATCATCTGGTCTGCATCAAGTGCGGCGCGATCGTCGAGTTCCTCGACCCCACGATCGAGTCACGCCAAAAACGGATCGCCGCCGAGCATCACTTCAAGATCAAAGACCACTCACTCGTGGTCTACGGTATCTGTCCGGAGTGTCAAGGCAAGCGCTGAGTCTAACGGCTGACGTCCAGGTATTCGCGCTCGATGGCGGTCTCCAACGCCTGGGAGCCTTTGACCAGTTCTTCGTAGACGAGGCGCAGGCCGGTGAGCCGTTTGATGTCGGACTCACTCGGCTGGCCGTCTGGGGCCTGGTGGGCGATGTCGTAGAGTGTCCTCAGGTAGTTGGCGCGCGCCTTGGCCACCATCTCGATCACCGGGGTCAGATCAGCGAGTTTGAGTTCCTTGAACAAGGGGTTGATGGTCTGGCGGTTGATCTCGCGGATCTCGGCATCGATCGCGATGAGCAGGCGTCTGTTCTCAGTGGTCATCTTGAGGGGTCCTCGCTGATTTGGAAATACGTTCCGTTCGACTCTGAAACACCCCTGTCAGGGCTGTGCCGTCTTTATCGGCATGCAGCGCGGTAAGCATAGGCCGAGAACCCTCTGTGAAACGTTGCCTAGTTCACGAAATCTGGATGGATGGTCTTGTCTTGATCACCGCGGCGCGTTTTAGATAGCGGGTTTTTCCGCAACAGCAGCGTCGGATCCACGTTGCTCGAATCAGTGGCGTGTCGGAGATTCGTCACCCTCTGATTGTTGCGTCTCGGTTTCACACCGTACCTGTTATGTCAAGCCGGCTTGATATCGATTGGACGGCCTTTGGAATGCTGACCCCTGCGCGCGGCACGTAGCCGTGCCACGCCTAGCCATATCGATTCAGTCCAGCAGAGGTTTTAGGATGCGCCGAACCTCGTGGATCCGGACTCCGGGTTCGGCCATGTCGCAAAAGAATTTCAGCTTGTTGCCGCCTTCCAGCTTGTATTCTTTGGGCCGGCTTTGGATCAGGGCGATGAGTCGGGCCGGGTCGATCTTGGGCGATTCGGTGAAGAGTAGGCGCCCGCCTGCCGGGCCGGCCTCGATCTTGCGGATGCCCCAGGGTTGGATCAGGAGCTTGAGTGCGGTGATCTCGAGCAGATTCCTCGCCGGCTCGGGCAGGTCTCCGAAGCGGTCGATCATCTCGACCTGCAATTCGTGCAATTCCTCGCGATCGCGTGCGCTGGCGATGCGTTTGTAAAACACCAACCGTGCCTGGACATCGGGTAGATAGTCACTCGGCAGGAGCGCCGGGATTCCGAGATCGATCTCGGGACCGTGATCGAGCGGTCGATCGAGCTCAGGGACGCGCCCTGACTTCAGCGCCGCGACCGCGCGCTCTAAAAACTCCATATAGAGCGTGAAACCGACCTCGGTAATCTGGCCTGATTGTTCCTCGCCCAGCAACTCGCCCGCACCGCGGATCTCCAGGTCATGGGTGGCGAGCGTGAATCCGGCACCCAGATCCTCCATCGCTTCGATCGCCTCCAGCCGTTTCTTGGCATCCGCCGTCATGGCCTGGGTCGGGGGGGTGAGGAGATAGGCATAGGCGCGATGGTGTGAGCGCCCGACCCGACCGCGCAATTGATGGAGCTGGGCCAGACCCAGTTTGTCGGCGCGGTTGATGAGGATGGTGTTGGCCGAGGGGATGTCGATCCCGCTCTCGATGATGGTGGTACAGACCAGCAGGTTGAAACGTTGGTGGTAGAAGTCGCGCATGATGCGTTCGAGCGCGCGCTCGGGCAGCTGACCATGGGCGACCGCTAGCCGTGCCTCCGGGATCAGGGTGGCGAGCCTCTGGGCCAGGTTCTCGATGGTCTCGACTTCGTTGTGCAGGAAATAGACCTGGCCGCCGCGCTTGAGCTCGCGCAACACCGCCTCTCGGATCAGTGCGTCGTCCCAGGGGGTAACGCAGGTCTTGATCGGATGGCGCTCCACTGGTGGGGTGGCGATGATCGAAAGATCGCGCAGACCGGACAGGGCCAGGTTGAGGGTGCGCGGGATGGGGGTGGCAGTCAACGTCAAGACATCGACCTCAGTGCGCAGCGCCTTCAGCCGTTCTTTGTGACGCACCCCGAAGCGATGTTCCTCGTCGATGATGACCAGACCGAGTCGCTTGAATCGGATCTGTGGCTGAAGCAGCTTGTGGGTCCCGATCACGATGTCGATGCTGCCATCGGCGAGCCCATTGAGCACCGCCTTCTGTTCCCTGGCGGTGCGGAAGCGCGACAGACTCTCGATACGTACCGCCCAATCGGCGAAACGGTCGGAGAAGTTCTCGAAATGCTGGTGCGCAAGCAGGGTGGTCGGCACCAGGACCACGACCTGCCGCCCGCCCTGGACCGCGATGAAGGCGGCGCGCATGGCGACCTCGGTCTTGCCAAACCCCACGTCACCGCAGACCACGCGATCCATCGGCCTGGGACTGGCCATGTCGGCCAGCACCGACTCGATGGCGCGTTGCTGATCCGGTGTCTCCTCGAACGGAAAGGCGGCGGCGAAGGCGGCATAGTCCTCACCGCCCGTCGGGAAGGCGATACCCTGACGTGCGGCACGCCGCGCCTGGATATCGAGCAGCTCGGCGGCCACGTCGTGCGCCTCCTGCGCGGCACGCCGCTTGATCCGCTGCCACTGATCACCCCCGAGTTTGTGCAAGGGGGCGTTTTCTGGCGAGGCCCCGGTGTAGCGCGAGATCAGGTGCAGTGAGCTGACCGGCACATAGAGCCGGTCGCCATTGGCATATTCGAGCATCAGGAACTCGGTGGTCACTCCACCGACTGTGAGCGTCTGGAGACCTAGATAGCGTCCGACGCCGTGCTCCTCATGGACCACGGGTGCACCCTCGCTCAGCTCGGTGAGGTTGCGGATGATGGCGTCGCTGTCGCGCTCGCGGGCACGTCGGCGCCGTTCTTGACGCACCCGCTCGCCATAGAGCTGGCTTTCGGTGATGACGGCGAGCCCGGCGTCTTCGAGCAGCAGACCCTGCTCGATGGGGGCGACCGTCAGGGCGAGATCAGCCTCGCCGGCAAGGAATTTGTGCCAACCCGCGACCGGACGGGTCTGGATGCCGAAGCCCTTGAGCTGCTCGGCCAGCAGTTCGCGCCGTCCGTTGCTTTCGGCGACGAAGAGCAGGCGCCGCTGCGCGCTGGCGAGAAAGGCGCGCAGGGCCTGGTCTGGGTGCGCGCTGCGCGCCTGGATGGTCAGTGGCGGCAGGGGCTGGGTCGAGAAGTGATAGACCTCGGCATAGCCCTTGCGCCTCTGGTCGATGGGGTCTGACTGATGGATGACGCCCGAGAGCCGATTGAGCCGCCCGGCCAGTTCCTCGGGAGTCAGATAGAGCTGGGCGGGTGGCAAGGGTGGGCGTTCGCTGTCATGGCGACGCTGCGCATAACGCTGCTCGATCTCCGCGAAAAAGGCACGCGCCGTATCACGACACTCGACCGCCTCGATGACCAGGGTGTCTGCGGGCAGATAGTCGAAGAGCGTGGCCGTCTGCTCGAAGAAGAGCGGCAGATAGTATTCGAGCCCGCCTGGCGCCTGACCTCGGGAGACCTCGCGATAGATGAGGCTGCGTTGCGGATCGCCGGCGATGGCGGCGCGATAGCGGCGGCGGAAACCCGAGATGGCGTCCTCGTCGAACGGAAACTCGCGCGCCGGCAGCAGCCGGATCTGGTCGAGTGTATCCTTGGAGCGCTGGGTCTCGGGATCGAACACCCGGATCCCCTCGATCTCGTCGTCGAACAGATCGATCCGCAACGGCACCCGACTCCCCATGGGGAAGACATCCAAGAGCGAGCCCCGCACCGCATATTCGCCGTGTCCGAGAACCTGCGAGACACAGGTATAGCCTGCCTGCTCCAGGCGGCGGCGCATGGTGTCGCGATCAAACCGCTGGCCGACGGCCAGTACCAGCGAATGGCCATCGACATAGTCACGCGGCGGCAGACGCTGCATCAGGGTGGCGACCGGGACGATCAACAGACCCGACTCCAGGGTCGGCAGACGATACAGGGTAAGCAGTCGCTCCGAGACCAGCTCGGGCAAGGGCGAGAAGATGTCGTAGGCGAGGGTCTCCCAATCGGGAAAGTCGAGGAGCGGAGGCTCGCCTCCGTCCAGGAAGAAGCCCAGTTCAGCGCGTCGGGTCGCAGCGGCCTGGATGCTATCGACCACCACCAGGACCAATCCGGAGTGGCGTGCGGCGACCCTGGCGATCGCCAGCGAGGTGCCGGCACCATAGAGCCGGCCCCAGAGCTGACGTTCACCCGGGCGACGCGGCAGCGGTGGGTCGAGCGGAGAGTGCAAGGGGCGGGTTGAGGACGACGACATCGTGTGGCACATGACCTCAAGTGATTCGCTAAAAACGGACGCAGCGTGCTGGATTTTCGCACAGAGGCCGGCAGTCGTCCGATTCGGGCGGCCTAATTATTCGGGTTTTTAAGGAGCGCCGTAAGGCGCGATCGCGGTGCCCACCCCCGCATCAATCGCCAAGATCGCGGCTCAAGCCGCTCTACGGCACGAGCAAGAGTGGCAAGGGCGCCTTTGAGCGCGATGCACATCCGGGTCAATAAATTTGACTTGAGTGGTTGACAAGTGTCTCGCTAAATAAGAAAATTTTCATGTACTGAAGCGATTGCTCCAGTGCACTCCTCCATCCTCCTTTGGTGGTAATTTTTCTAGCGCGACACAACCCGTCGCGCTTTTTTTTTTGGTGCGCCCGGCAGGGCGCACTCACTGGGAGTTAGACGTCCTCCTCGGGGCCTTTCGCGCACGGAAAGGCAAACGCGGATCCACGCCTGGAGCGATCGGTTGCGCGGCATCGAGCGCAAGTCGCCGATCGTTAGCGACTCGATAAATACCGTCGGGAGGGACAGGTCTGCAAATACCTGGTGCGAACGTAAAACCGGTGGTGTCTTCGGGCTGCCGATCGATCGGGGTATGCCCTTGGTGTGAGAGGGTGACGGGGCGACCCCGCCCACTAGGCGCTCGCGCCCATCACCGACTCGATCTCTAGCATCCGCCAGGTCTCGACGGGTGGCAGCTGGGCACGGGCGACGGCGGCGCTATAACCGCACGCCGGGATGAAATGGGCGATCTGGGGGGCGACGGCCCTGGGCGGACGCGGGCGCAAGAGCCCACGCCCATCGCACTTGACGTCGGCCTCTAGGGCTGTCCAGGCGAGATAAAAGCGTTCCAGTCGCCCTGACTCGGGCACTGTCTCCAGTTCTGCGACAGTCTCGGGGTCGAACAGACGCCGGGCGATCGCCGCCAGATTGGCGCGTGGGCGGATCCATTCGCAATCGACACCAACGGTGGCGTTCGTTCCGCAGCTCAGGGCCACCAGGGCCAGATCGCCACTGTGACTGAAACTAAAGGACAACCAACCGTCTGCACCATCCAGATAGGGTTTGCCGGTGGGGCCACGTTCGATCCGAATCTGTTCGGGCTGCCGATCCAGGTAGGCGGAGAGGATGCGGTTGAGACCGGCACAGGCGCGTGCATAGCGTGCCCGTTGGACGTCCTGTCCCAGGGCATCGATACGTGCACGCTGTGCCTCGCTCAATAGCCCGCGACACCTGTCCAGAGGCGCGCCACCCTCACCCGTGTCGATACGCCATAGATGCAGGCCGCCAGGCTTGAGTGTCGCAGCGAGTTCCGGGCCCGGTTGAACGGATGTCGCCTGCCAGGGGACGAGGGGGAAGGAGGGCATGGTCCTTGAGTGATTCACACCGATCGGCGGTTTGTAGCATGTCGGGGCCGATCATGGCTCACCTGGGTGAAGCCCCGCCCAAGCCTTTCTCTCCACAGGCATCGCATCCATACCCTGCGGCGCAGGGGGGCATGAAGCAATCGTGGACGCCCTTCTTGCCCGCTTGCCCGCTGCGCGCGGGCAAGCGAAGGTTCGGATACCGGGCGCGTCCAGCAAAGTTCTTAAACGCCACACCCAACTGCCTTGTGGGTGACGATCACGCCTGCGCCTCTTCGACAGCCTTCTTCACGCCATCGATGAGCTTCTGGTTCTTGCGGCTGCGCACGCCGTACAGACGGGCAGAGAACAGGGTGATGATCTCCAGCACGTCCTTGGCCAAATCCTCTTCAAAAGTGGTGTCCTCGCCTTGGTTGAGGATGACCACCTCGACGTTCTTCGCTTCACAGATGGCAAAGACGAGTTCCGCGCCAAAGCGCAGCAGCCGGTCCTTGTGGGTGATGACCAGACGACCGACCTGGCCTTCGATGATCACATCCAGCAGGCGCTTCAGGCCCTTCTTGTGGTCGTTCATGCCCGAGCCAAGATCGGCGATCACCTCAAACGTCCAGCCTTGCCTGGCACAATAGAGTTCGAGCACCTGCTTTTGCCGCTCCAGGTCGTCTTTCTGGTCGTGGCTAGAGACACGGGCATAGGCGATGGTGCGACGCGCCGTCTCTGGCGCATGGAACTGCTCTGGCCGAAGCTGCGCCAGGTCATAACGTCGCCGCCCACCTGGTGTACGTTCGGTTGGTAAAAGCCGCCCCTCGCGCTCCCAGCGCCGCAGCGTCTGGGGTGAGACGCCGAGAAACTCAGCGGCTTTGTGGATACTGACCATCTTACGAGACATGATCTGAAGATACACCAATACGCAAGAACAAGAAAGACGTCAAAAAACTGTTCTGCTCTATAATCGCGCCTCTCGCCGGTCGATAGCCGGCTGGGCGGCGCCTTAAGCCGCCGAGGCTCGTTTGCCCAGCCGTCCATCTCTAATCCTCGCCAACTCTGATGTATCCATCATGAACCCGATCATCGTGACCCTCAGTCAGGAACTCGCCGCGCGTCCGGCCCAGGTCGAGGCGGCCGTGCGGCTGCTCGACGCGGGCTCCACCGTGCCCTTCATCGCGCGCTATCGCAAGGAAGCCACCGGCGGTCTCGACGACACCCAGTTGCGTCACCGCAAAGAGCGGCTCGGCTATCTGCGCGAGCTGGCCGAACGCCGGGCGGCGGTGCTCAAGGGCATCGGGAACAGGGTAAGCTGATGCCTGAGCTCAAGGCCGCGATCGAGACCGCCGACACCAAGCAGCGGCTCGAAGACCTCTATCTGATCTCGGCCAGGATGTGCCCGATCGCACCGCTGCAGTGGAAGGGACACGTCAGATCCTGATGGAGCGCTTCGCTGAGGATGCCGAGCTGGTCGGGCCTCTGCGCGATCTGCTCTGGGGGCAGGGGATCCTGGTCTCGACCCTGATTGCGGGCAAGGGACAAGAGGGCAACAAGTTCTCCGATTACTTCAACTATCGCGAGCCGATCGCCAGGGCGCCCTCGCATCGGGCCCTGGCGCTGTTTCGCGGTCGTAATCAGGGCGTGCTCAAGCTGGAGATGCTGGCGGGGGAGGGCAAGGATCCCGTCGTCAAATCGGGCGACCTGGTCAGGGTCCAGGTGCTGGAGGTGGATCTGGAGCGCAAGCGGATCGCCTTGAGCCGGCGTCTGGACGAGCCAGCCGAACGCGCGCGCCCTGGGCGCTCGGAGATGGCGGAGCGGGGCGCTCGTCAGCCCCAGGCCCCAAACACACCTTCGGACAGGGTGCGTGGCGGCGGCAAGGGGCCGAGTCGCCCGAGCAATGCGCCGGCGTCTGGGAGGGGTGGCGCGCTGGCCGATGCCTTCGCCAAGGCGCGCAAGGGATGAGACGTCGCTTCGGGGCCGAGACGCTCGAGCACCGCCTCCGGGTCGCGCCCTCGCCCATCCACGGCCAAGGCTGTTTCGCCCGGATCGCCTTCGAGCCGGGCGACCATATCGGTACCTTCGAGGGGCTGGAGGTCACCGAGGATGGCCCTCATGTACTCTGGGTCTATGATCCCGAGCGCGGTCGCCTGACCGGCCGGCGCGGAACCAATGTGCTGCGCTGGCTCAACCACAGCGATGACCCGAACGCCGAGTTCGATGGGTTCGAGCTCTATGCGCGGCGGGCGATCGCGGTCGGGAGCGAGATCACCATCGACTATGGCGCCGGCTCACCGTCGTGAGTCGTAGCGCCCCATAACACCGAGGCCACCGACATGCAGGAACGTCCCATCATCAAGACCGCCATCCCCAAGCGTCGCTATCAGGCCGGACGTTATACCGCCTCGCTGCTCGCTGAGATCGAGAGCGGCGATGGTCGAAGCTATCGCTATATCCTCGGCTTCGTGGCCCAGGGACAGGTCGAACCCGCACTCTATGTCTGCTCCGAGCCGACACCGCCTTCGGAGCGGGCCGAAGGTGCCTATCGGCTGCGGGTCGTGAGCGAGGTCATGACCGAGACGCTCGACACCGACGACGACTGGGGCGATCTCGACCGCTTCGCCGAACAGGCGCTCAGGGTCGGCATCCAAATGCTCGGATTGCCCGAATCCGGTATCGTGCGGCTGATGTGAGCGGCTATTCCAATGCGCCTATGAAGGCCCACTGTTCGGGCGTCACCGGCAGGATGGAGAGCCGGTTGCCCCGGCGCAGCAGCGGCAGCCCCTCCAGGGCTCCGGTGGCATAGGTCTTGAGTTCGGCGAGCGAGATGACACGCCTCAGGTGCCGGATATAGCGCACATCGACCAGATACCACCGCGGCGAGGCAGGGTCGCTCTTGGGGTCGTAATACCTGGACTCGGGATCGAAGGCCGTGGGGTCTGGACGCGGCTCGCTGGCGATCTCGGCAATCCCGACGATCCCCGGGACCGTGCAGTTGGAGTGATAGAAAAAGACCTGGTCACCTGGCCGCATCTCGTCACGTAGCATGTTGCGCGCCTGGTAGTTGCGCACACCATCCCAGGGCTCGATTTGGCCGGGACGCGCTGCAAGATCATCGAGACTGAAAATTTCTGGCTCGGATTTCATCAACCAATGGCGCATTGGCCCCTCCCCGTCAGTCAGCCAGTAGATGATGGAAGTTGGCCAGTCGCTCGGGTGCGATCAACCCATCCTCGACCGCCTGACGAATCGCGCAACCCGGCTCGCGGGCGTGCCGACAATCGCCGAAGCGGCAGCGCCCTAGATAGGGCCGGAACTCGCGAAATCCCTGCTGCAGCCGATCACGATCGATCTTTCCTAGGCGAAAGCCACGCACGCCGGGCGAGTCGATCAAAAACCCATTACCGCTCAGACGATAACAGGTCGTCGCCGAGGTTGTGTGACGCCCGAGTCCGGTCGCCTGCGACAGGCGCCCGATCTGGATCTCCCGGTCGGGCAGCAACAGCTTGACCAGCGACGACTTGCCCACACCCGACTGCCCGACCAGCACGCTGGTCTGTCCGGCCAACTCGGCGATGAATCCCTCGACCGATTTGGGTTCGAGCAGACTGATCCAGAAGGTCCGGTAGCCAATGGCGCCATAATGGGCGAAGCCTGACTGGAAGGCGGCCCGTTCCTCCGCGTTCGGTAGCAGATCCATCTTGTTGCCGACCAGGATGGCCTCGACGCCGATGAGCTCGGCGGCGACCAGATATTGATCGATCAGATAGCCGCTGGGCTCAGGTTGCGGGGCGATGAGGATGACCAGCTGTGTGAGGTTGGCCGCAAGCGGCTTTTCTTGCCCAGTTGCATCCAAACGACTCAGGGTGGTGGTACGCGGCAGGATGGCCGTGACCACACCCTGACCATCGGGCAGGCGCTGCCAGACGACGCGATCCCCGCACACCACCTGGCCGATGTGCTGGCGCGCCAGACAGTGCACCAGATGGCCGCGCGCGTCCTCGACCGCCAGATTGGCACCATGCCGGACGACGACCCGTCCTTCCTCCGGCTCCTGCTCGGCATCGAGTTCGGCCAGCGCCCGTTCGGGCCGCGTGGCGAGTCGCTCGCGGCGGCGCTCCTGGATGGCCCGGATGCGCTCGATCTGGCGCGCGGAGAGTCGTCGCCTGGTCAAGGGGTCAACCGAGCCGGCGGCTGGGACACGGACGAGGATTTGGCCCCCTCACGGCAGTGAGACCTGGACCGGCGGTTGCCAGCCGGCGGCACGATGCTCGGCCACCACCGTGGTATAGATCCCGCCGCGCACATTGAACTTGGCGGTCAGACGCATGAAGCGCGGTGCGAGCGCCTCGACCAGGTCATCGAGGATGCGATTGGTGACGGCCTCGTGGAAGACACCCTGGTCGCGATAAGACCAGATATAGAGCTTGAGGGACTTTAGCTCGACGCACCTTTGCTCGGGGACGTATTCGAGCGTCAGCTCGGCGAAATCCGGCTGACCGGTCTTGGGGCAGAGGCAGGTGAATTCGGGCACCCGGATGCGGATCGTATAGTCGCGCTCGGGCTGGGGATTGGGGAAGGTTTCGAGCGACTGGCTCGGGGCGCTGGGCATGAAGGACCTCTCCGCTGACAAGGATGGACCAAGCGAGCCGGCTCCTCGACTCGGCCGGCCGATCAAATTCCCATTATATAATCCTTCTGGCGTCTCTCCGGACGCGCTTTCTCAAACACATAGGTTCAGACGGGGACATCCATATCCATGGACACCAGCAGTGAGTTAGCCCGCTTCAATATGATCCAGCAGCAGATCCGCCCCTGGGGCGTGCTCGACGACCGCGTGCTGGAGGTGATGGGCACGGTTGAGCGCGAGCGTTTTGTGCCGGACGCCTATCGGTCGCTGGCCTATGCCGACATCGAGATCCCCAATGGTGACGGCACCTTTATGCTCGCGCCCAAGGTGGTCGGTCATCTATTGCAGGCGCTGTCCATTCAGCCGGGTGATCGGGTACTGGAGATCGGCACGGGCTCGGGCTATGTCGCTGCCTGTTTGAGCCGGCTCGGCGCGCGCGTGATCAGTCTGGAGATCGACCCGTTGCGGGCGGCTGAGGCAGACGCGCGGCTCAAGGCGCTCAATTTCCACTCGGTCGAGGTGCGCGAAGGGGATGGATTGGCCGGTCCGGTGAGCGGGGCGCCGTTCGACGGGATTGCCGTCAATGGATCCCTGCCGACTGAGGACGCCCTGCCGATGCTGCGCGAACAGCTGACCGTCGGCGGACGGCTGTTCTGCATCCTGGGAAGGGCGCCGGCGATGGAGTGCGTACGCATCACCCGCGTCGGTCGCAACGACTATCGACGCGAGTCGCTGTTCGAGGTCGAGGTCGCGCCCCTGCGCAACGCGCCCGAGCCGGCTGAGTTCGAATTCTGAGGCTCGCCTTTCAGACGATCTGGGCAGTGGCGCTGCCGCTCTCGCCTTTGTTGTCGGTCCAGGCGATCTCGATCGGATCGCCGAGGGCGCCGCCCTTGAACCTGAACGACAGATAGGGATTCTTGGAGACGGCCCCGCTCCAGGAGGCCCTCATCACCACGGCACCCTTAACCTTACACACCACCTCCTGGATGAAGTGCGCCGGGATGAGCTCATTGGTCTGGCTGTCCCTGCGCAGACCATTTTCCATCGGGTGGGTGATCAGACACTTGACCCTGGTCTCCTCACCTTCGAGCTTGGCGCGGATCTTGATGTCAGACATCGTCTCGACTCCTGGTATTCACAAGGATTTGTTTCGGCCTGGGATGGTCTTTGAAAGCGTCAGGGGTCGATCAACTGCCGCAGCCACCGAGGGTGACAGTCACCGTCTTGGCGTTTTTATAGAGCTTGTCGCCGGCCTTGACCACGGCGATGACATCGGCGGTCTCGGCCATCTTGATGTTGGTCTCGATGAATGGGATCAGGGATGGATCGACGAACTCGAAGGAGGCGACAAGAGGGTGCTGATTCTTGGAGGCAATGAGATTGATGGAGGTGACGCCATCCAGATCGGTCTCGACCATGACCCGCACCGAGGCGCCGTTCTCGGCGATGTCCGGGGCCTTGATCCTGATCCGGTCGCTGACCTCGGCAGCATCGCTGCCAAACAGACCGGTCATGGCCGTGGAGACCTCCTTGGCATGGAAGGCGTCCGCATTCCAGTCGGCAAGGGCGCTGGGTACGATCAGCCCGGCGCCGACGGCGGCCAGTGAGCCCTTGATGAATCTCCGGCGTTTGTGATCGATCATGGTTTAACTCCTCGCTTGTTTTGGCGTTTGGATTCGCGTTCTTCTTCTTTCCAGCTTTCAAGCCGCGCCTGGATCCGGGCGGCCTCGTGATAGGGCAGATCGCGTTGACGCAGTGCGATCTCAAGCTGACGGATGGCCGGCTCGCGCTCGCCCTCGGCATAGAGCTTCTCGGCACGGAAGCGATGGGTCGCCGCCTGATGTCCGGCGCGAAGGGCTGCCTGCTCCAGCCAATCGTACAACATGGGGTTGCCGGGGCGCAGCCGTGCGACCGTGGTTAGTTCGTCGATGGCCGATGCAGGGCGGTTGGCCTTCATCAGTGCCTCGGCGTAGGCCATGCGCAATGGCCAGCTTCCGGGTGAGAGGGCGACCGCCTGTTTCAGTGTCCGCACGGCGCGTTCGACCTGGCCCTGTTCGAGATCGAGCCGGGCGTCGAGGATGATGAACTCGGCAAGGCCGGCATTCGATTTCATCGCCTCGGCCAGTGCGGCGCGGGCGGCGTCGAACTGACCCGTGCGCATTAGGGCCAGGGCATGACCGTAGTGCTCGGCGGTGACATTACGGTAACGCCCCTCGCGCAGGGTGTCGCGGAAATAGGCCACCGCCTGCTCCGGGCGCTTGTAGGAGCGTTCGCGCAGGGCCGCACGCACCAGGTGGAAACGCAGGCTGTCGGGGCGCTGGCGGGCCCCAAAGACGTCGGCCCGACCGAGTGCCTCGGCGATGCGGTCGGCGTTGACCGGATGGGTACGCAGGAACTCGGGTGCATTGTTCTCGTAGGCGCGACTGGACTTGGATAGCCGCTCGAAGAAACCGGCCATGGCATAGGGGTCGAAGCCCGCCTTGGCCAGGGTCATGATGCCGAGCCGATCGGCCTCGTACTCGTTCTCGCGCGTGAAGTTGATCTGGCGTTGCAGGGAAGCGGCCTGGATCCCAACGATGGCGGCCGCCCCGGCGTCGCTCGAGACCTGGGCGCCGAGGATGGCGGCGGCCACCATCAGGGCCATGGTCGGGATGAGTGTCTTGTTTTGATCCTCCAGCGTGCGCAGCAGATGACGCTGGGTGAGGTGCGCGATCTCATGGGCAAGGACGGCAGCGAGCTCGCTCTCGGTCTCGGCAGCGAGGATGAGTCCGGCATAGACGCCGATGTTGCCGCCTGGTCCAGCGAAGGCATTGACCACCGACTGGTCGATGATGAAAAAGTTAAAACGTCCAGTGGCGCTTGGATCGGCGGCGACCAGGGTGTTGCCGAGCGATTCGATGTAATCGGTCAACAGCGGGTCGTCGAGGACAGGCAGCGACTCGCGCACATGACGCATGAAGGCCTGACCCAGACGCGCCTCGGCGCCTGTGGTCAGGATAGCGTCGGACGAATTGCCCATGTCGGGGAGATGATAGTCCTGGGCCTGGAGTTGAGGCGAGCCGACCAGGAGCAGGCTACCCAAGGCGATCACTGGCCGTATCGAGAGAGGTCGGGGCGCTGTCCGTTTCGTCATGGATGTTCAGTTGAGCTGGATGCGTTGTCCCCAAGGCACGGAGGCGCTGCCCTTGACCAGCCAGATCACTGGATAGCACGGCTCGCGTTTGGGGAACTCGCCCTGAGCATCGGTGAAATAGACCAGTAGATCTGGGCGTCCGTCCTGGCGCTCGACCCAGTCGAATACGGGTTTGAAGCTGGTTCCGCCGCCCCCCTGTAGACGCTCGGGACGCACGAAGGTTTCCCAAGGCTCGAACTGAAAGGGGGCACCCGGCGCCAGCGCGCGATCGCAGGGCAGCAGGGTGATACGCGCCCGGATCTGGCCCTTGAGCGCGTCGATCTCGCCGATGAATGCGCTCAGCTCGCCGTCCTGGATCGACCCCGAGGTGTCGATCGCCACCACCAGATCGGCCTGATGGCTGCGCAGTCCGGGCAGGATGAACGCCCCCTCGCGCCGCGATGGACGCTGATAGCTGTAGTCCTCGCGCGCGATCGCCATCAGATGACGCGCCAGCAGCATCCGCCAAGGCAGGCTGGGCTGGAGTAGATGGTCGATCTGACGCGCCAGCTCGCCGGCCAGCTTGCCGGCTTGTAACGCCTGCTGGGCGGCGCCGGCCAGGCGTTGGCGCCATTGGATGGAGAGGGCTTCACGTTCGTCTGGGGTCAAGGGGGTGGGCGGTGCCGTGCGAGGCTCCAGGCCCGATGCGGTTGTCGGGGTGTGCCGCTCGTTTGCGTCCTGGCCCTTGGGCGTGTGGTGCTGGCGCTGTTCGAGATCCTGTTCGTTCCGCCCAGACTGACTGCCGCCCCGGCGCTCGTCGAGGTCATAGGCGTGGGTGTCCAGCGTCTCTGAGTCGTCGCGTTCGTCGATGAGCGGATAGATCTCCTCGGCGGTCAGCCCGCGGTAGAGCGGCATCACCAGGGCATGCGGCGGCGGTATCAGACCGTCCTCGATCAGCAACGGATTGATCGCATAGTCACAGGCCAGGTCCCAACGCCGGCGTTGACGATGGCCGCGCCGTGCAAAGTGCGACAGGGCGCAGTGTAGGGCCTCGTGGGCGAGCACGAACTGGGTCTGCTCCAGACTCAGGGCCTCGATATAGGCCGGATTGTAATAGAAGGCGCGCGCGTCCGTGGCCGTGGTACGGCACCAGTCACCGGTGGCCGCACGCAGCGGCAGACGCAGCACCAGGGCGCCGAGAAAGGGTTTGTCCAGAATCAACCGGGTGCGTGCCGCCGCGAGCTTGGTCTCGATGGCGGATGGGTCGGGCAGGGTCGCAGACGTCCTCTCAGGCATGGAGCATCACCTCTGCGACCGACCGCGCCCAGTTGGCGAAGGCCGGCACCTCGAATAGCCGTCCGCCGATCGCCCGATGCAGATCCGAGACCAGCATCACCCCCATCTCGCGCTCGGGGAGGCGTCCGGCATAGTCGAGGATGTGGCCTATGACCTCCCGTCCGTCCGGGCCGTCGAGCGCGCGGATCGCCCGCCCGACCAGTGCGGCGGCGACGGCATACTGGAGATCGATCTCGCGCGGGACGGCGACCGGCTCGCCGCGCGTGATGGCGTCGAGATCCGGCATCTGGTCGAGGTTGGTGATGAAGGCGCTCAGCTCGATCCCAGCGGCCGGGCCCACGCAGGCCTGGAGCGCACCCGGTAATAGGTCGGGCGCCGCCTCGAACTTCTTGAGTGCGCGATGGGCAAACTCCCAGGAGCGCGGCGAGGGGAAGGCGACCGGATTGTGCGCCGGATCGAAGTCGAACAGGAGCTCAGGCCGAAAGCGCAGGAAGGCGATGATCCGCTCGTCGATGCCGCTGGCATAGGCCCAGTCGACCCAGTCGTCGAGATGGGTCTCGACCTCGAAGTGCGAGAAACGATTGGCAAGCGGTGCCGGCATGCTGTAGGTCAGCCCGCGATCGCCCTGGCGGTTGCCAGCGGCGAAGATCGCCCAGCCGTCCGGGAGACGATAGTCGCCGAGCCGCCGGTCGAGGATGAGCTGATAGGCCGCCGCCGAGACCATGGGCGGGGCCGAGGTGATCTCGTCGAGAAAGAGCACGCCGCTCGGCCCATGGCGCTCGGTGTCGGGCAGCATGGCAGGCACGGCCCATTCGACCCGCTCACCCTGACGGAAGGGGATGCCGCGCAGATCGCTCGGTTCCATCTGCGACAGCCGGATGTCGATCATGGGCACGGCATGGCGCGCGGCGATCTGGGCCACCATCTGCGACTTGCCCACGCCGGGCGGTCCCCAGAGCATCACGGGTGTATGATGGCCCTCGGCGGTGCCGAGGAATTCGCGATCGAGGACGCGGAGCAGTTGGGCAGGGCGCATGATGGGGCCAAGTTCTCCAGCCGTTGGATTGGGTCAATCAAGATGCGTGTGACGCCGGCGTTTCGCAAGTTCGAGGTTCTTCGAGGTCCATGAGGCCAGACCTGGAGATCCCCGTCCATTCATAGACCCTCCGCAAGGAAACCCGCGACTTGAGTCGCGGGAGGAATGGCGGGTGCGTGAAGCGCACCATGTGGTGTATAATACAGTGTGGTCTCCGGGCGCACGCCGACTGTAACGCCAGTCGAAACCTGGCCCGGATTGGCAGCGGGGCCCCGCT
>Ga0209018_1000328_pt1 | contig 45326 bp, 35 predicted proteins | sample YNPBryBLVA2012_FD_185814 | JGI IMG/M metagenome (GOLD analysis project Ga0209018, IMG submission 185814) | Anoxygenic and chlorotrophic microbial mat microbial communities from Yellowstone National Park, USA - YNP Bryant BLVA 2012 (SPAdes)... ...
TGGGGCGTGATGGCCCACTATCTGGCCGACTGGATCGCCCGCTCCCACAAACTCGAGATGAGCCCCGCCGAGTGGAACCGCCTGGTGGACGGCTTCGATGCGGAAGGCCTGGCGGACCAGCTCGCCGCCGCCGGGGCCGGCTATTTCCTGATCAGCATCGGCCAGAACTCAGGTTACTATCTGGCGCCCAACGCCGCCTATGACCGCCTGACCGGCATCACGCCCAGCAAGTGCTCGCGCCGGGACCTGCCGGCCGATCTTGCCGACGCGTTGAACCGCCGAGGAATCAAGCTGCTAGCCTACCTGCCCTCGGGAGCTCCGGCGGGCGACGAGGCGGCCCGAACGGCTCTCGGCTGGCGCAACGGACCGTACCGGAATCGCGAGTTCCAACGGAAGTGGGAGCAGGTCATTCGCGAGTGGGGCGAACGCTGGGGCCGGAAGGTGGCCGGCTGGTGGTTCGACGGCTGCTACTTTCCCAACGCCATGTACCGCTTTGCCGAACCGCCGAATTTCACCAGCTTCGCGGCCGCCGCGCGAGCGGGCAACCCCGAGCGCGTGCTGGCGTTCAATCCGGGCGTGGTGTATCGCCTCCTCTCCGTTGCTCCGGAGGAGGATTACACGGCGGGCGAGATTGACCAGCCCGAGCGAATCACGATCCGGCGCGCCGCCGACGGCCGGGTGGACGGCGCGCAAATCCACGTGCTCAGCTTTCTGGGCAAGAGCTGGGGCACGGGCGATCCGCGCTTCGCCGCCGAGCAGGCGGTCGAGTTCAGCCGCAAGATTCGCGAGGCGGGGGGCGTGATCACCTGGGACGTGCCTGTCGGGCTCGACGGGCGGATTGCCCCCGCGTTCCTCGAGCAGTTGAAGGCGATCGGCCGGGCGCTGGGTGGGAAAGCCGGCCCGCCCGCTACGGCGCCACGGTGACGCGAACCGGCAGCCGGACGGTCAACTGGCGTCCCGGCCCGATGTGGAAATTCGAGACTTCCAGAGCGAGCTCCGCCTCGTGGCTGCCGGCCGGGGCATCCTTGGCGATAGCCAGTGGCAGGCCGGCCACGCTTTGCGCGCGCAACTCAGCCCCGCGGACCGCTCGCAGCCAAGCCGGTCCCTGGCGCACCTGAAGGCGGAAGGGGAGAGCCGAGTCGTTGCGCAATCTGAGGGCGACGGTGGCGCCCGGGCGGCCGCGCAGCTCGGGGTTTTCCGGCTTCACGGCGCCCTGCCACAGGCCGGCCAGGTGGGCCTCGGCGCCCCAGACGTCGTTCTCCTGCCAGGCGGCGGTGCGCCGGGCGACCAAGGCCTCGCGCAAAGCGGCCAGGTCGCGGCCGGCGGCGAAGACCAGGGTGATGGTGCGCGTGCGGTTGGGATATTCGATCGCCGTCAGCCCGTGCACGTCGGTGTTGGCCAGGATGGCGAGTTTCTTCTCCTCCACCCAGGGATAGGCCTCGGGGTAGAAGGTCCTGCCGTTCACCAGTTCCATCCCCTGGAAGAGCTTCTCCTGGTAGTAGCCGTCCACCAGCGGCAGCCATTCGGCCTTGGGGCGGCGCCAGCCCGGATGATTCCAGAAGGCGTAGGCGTTCTGCTGGCGCGCCAGGCGCAGGGCGGCCCTTTGATCCAAGCCGCGGTAGGCGTTGAAATCCGTGATGAAGAGGATGTTGAAGTGAATGTCGCCCTGGGCGATTTCCAAGGCGGGCACCAGCAGGATGCCGAGCTGCTCGGCCAAGGCGCGGGCCAGCGCGTGCGGGCGCGCCGGATCGCTGCGCACGTCCTCCTTGTGCGGCTGGTAGTCAATGTGGTCGCTCAGCGCGATGGCGTCGAGTCCTTCGCGCCAGGCTTCGCTGACCCGCACAGTGGGCCAGACCTCGCCGTCGGAAAAGACGGTATGCATGTGGAAATCGCATTTGAGCGTCCGGTAGCCCGGCAGGTCGGGGACGGGGAGGGGATCGCGGACCTGGGCCGCGGCCAGCACGGCCAGCGCCAACAACACAGCGGTACGCAACGGATTCTTCATGACGACCTCACGCAGGGAGTTGGAGCAACCATGCTAGCATTGCCGGGCAGATCGGCGGCGCTGCGCCGCTCTGCCCGGGCGGCGGGACCGGCAGGCGCCACGGCGGCGCCCGATGCGCGCCGCCGCAGCCCGGCCGGCTACTTGTAGTTCACCGACTTGGCGGAAACCGTTCCGTACAGGATGTGGCCCCGATCCAGCCCGGGGGCGCTGAAGGTCGGCAGGTTGCCCCACACCATACTGCCTACCACCAGGCTACTGGAGGCATCCAGACCGGCGGCCGCGGGGGGCGTTGGCGGCACGGTGGCCAGCACGGAGGCGGGCACCGTGAAACGGCCGTCGGCGGCCGGCGCCAGGCAGTAGAAGGTGCCGGAATTCTTGCCGGACTCGTCGTTGGTTCCCCCCGCGATGACGACCATCTGATCGGCCCCGCCGCCGCTCCACGTCACGGTGAGGTCCGCGTTGCGGTTGATGTCGGCGATCTGATCGCGATTGGTCCAGGTCACACCGGGCGCCATGGTCACGTTGGCCGTGAACGGCCCGACGTCCTTGCCGCCGGGTCCGGTGATGGTGAAGGTTCCCCCATCCAGGAACGAGGCGGGCAGGTTGCCGCTGCCGAAACTGAAGCCCAGGTCGGCGGGCAAACTGCCTCCAAGCAAGCCGATGTAAGGCCCCTTAGCCGCTTTCGGATCGGGGTGCACCAGTTGAGCCGATCCCTTGGATCCGGTGACGGTGATCTGTGCGCCCGCATCCAGTTCGCCCGCAATGTTGGCATCCACGGCGCCGAGGGATCCCGCACCGAGCAGTTGGGTCACTTCCACTCCGACGTTCTGCGTCGTGCAGGAGCCGGCGGGCGGCAGGTTCGTGAAGGGGCTGAAGGCCAACTCGCCCCCGGCGCGGCGTTCGTGGAAGGTGGCCAGGCCGACATCCAACAGGGGCAGATCGAGCGGCGGCTTGCCGCTTTCCAATTGCAGGCGCAGGGCGGTGCGCAGCAGCACGATGGTGGCGGCCTTGCCGCCTTTCACTGCGTTGTCGGCGAACGGGTTGGCGTCCTGGCAGGGCTGGCCGCCCGCTCCGATCGCCATCTGGACGGTGTTGCTCGGCTGGCCGGCGGCGTGCACCTGCACGGGAACCGTACACCCTTGGGGCGCGTCGGCCGGTACGCGAATGTAAATGTTGTCCACGCCGGCGAAGCCCGGGGCGCGCCCCTTGTAGAGCACGTCGGCGCGCTTGCCTCCCACCGTAACCGTGACCGCGGTAGGCAGATCGCCGGCCGCGGGGGGCTGGTTATCCGGCGAGCTCAAGGGCCCCAAGCCGGTGCCCCAGACGATGGCGATCTGGTTGGGGGCGGCCGGCAGCGAGCGCAAATTCAGCGGGGATTCGCTGGGCGAGACCCAGTTCTGGATGATGCCCGGGCCCAAGCCGCCGGAAGCGCTGAAGATGCCGAAGCTGACGTCCACCACTTGGGTCTTCATCGAGGCGCTAGTCTTGCCGTTGGTGACGACGCTGATCTCGACCTCGCCCAGCGGCGTGTCGGAGGGCAGGATGCCGTTGATTTGCGTGGGCGAAACGAAGTGCAAGTAGGCCCACTTCACGGTTGCGCCTTGAGCCACCCGCACCCTCACCCCTCCCATCTCATCCGGGATCGGATAAGCCGTGGCCTGCATGGGCGGCCCGGGCTTGAGGTTGGCCCCGTAGATGGTGAAGAACGAGCCTCGCGCGATCCGCCCGCCGATGTTGCTGGCCGCGTTCACGATGCCGCCGTTGTGGATTACGGGCACATCCGCCGCTCCGCCGGCCGCCTGATTGACGCTGACCGTTTGGCCGCCCACGCTGACGCTGCCGCTGCGCGGCGTCGTGGCCGGATTGGGATCCACCGTGAAGGTGGCCGTGCCCGAGGCCGTCCCGGTGAAGTTGCCCACCTTGATCCAGGAGACGTTCGAGGCCGCGGTCCACTGGCAGCCGGGGCCGGCCCGCACCGTCACGGCGATCGTGCCGCCGGCGCCCGAAACCGCCACCTGTGAGGGCGAGACCTGGCTGACGCACACCGCCGCGCCCGGTTGCTGGGTCACAGTGTGGGTCTGGCCGGCGATGGTCAGCGTTCCGGTGCGCGTGGCGGCGGTGGGATTGGGATCCACGCGGTAGGAGACCGCGCCCTGGCCGTTGCCGGAGGACCCGGCGATGATGCTGATCCAGCTCGCGTTGCTCACCGCCGTCCAGGTGCAGCCGGTGCGCGTGAACACCTGCACCAGGCCCGTGCCGCCGCCGCCGCCGATGGTCTGGGTGAGCGGCTGCACGAAGTAGTCGCAGCCGGGGGTCGTGCCCCCGCCTCCTCCGCCTCCTCCGCCCGCGCTGCACGGGCCGACCGTCCGGGTGGCGGTGGCGGTCTGCCCGCCGTAGCTGACCGTGATCTCGATGGTGTTGCTGGAGGAGGGCGATCCCGACGTGTAGGAGATCTCGTACTGGCTCGAAATGGCCTGCCCGATGGACTGCAAGATCCGTTGCAGATCCGCCGAGGTGGCGCCCGTGCTGAAGAACCCGCCGGTTTCCTGGGCGATGCGCTGGAGCACGGTCCGGTTGATCCCGCTGCCGAAGCCCACCGTGAACACCGGCACGCCGGCTTGCTTGGCGGCGGCGATCGCCTGCTCGATGGTGACGCCGCCGACCGTGTCCTCGCCGTCGGTCATCAGCACGATCGCCTTGCGGCCGGTGCGGCCGGCCAGGGCTTCCGCCCCGGTCTTCACCGCCTTGTACAGCGCTGTCGCACCCGAGATGCTCAGCGAATCAATGGCGGCGTTGATGGCCGCCCGGTCGGTGGTGAAGTTCTGCTTCAGGTAGACGTCGGAGCCGAGGGCGTAAACCGCCACCGAGTCGCCGGCGGCAAGCTGGCTCACCAGTTGTTTGGCCGCCGCCTTCTCATTGGCCAAATCGCTGGAGTTGAGCGAGGAACTGATGTCAATCACCAGCACCAGCGAAATCGCCCCGCTCGTGCCCCCGGTTCCGACCGGGGTCACCGTGATGGTGCGCGCCTGCCCGCCTTCCTTGAGGGTGAAGTTGGCGCCGCTCAGCCCGGTGATCGGCTGGCCCTGGGAATCGGTCACCGAGACGATCACCTTGTTGTTGGGGCAGTTGGCGTCAATCACCTGGTTGATGTTGATCTGCAAGCCCCCGGCCGAGCCGCCTCCGCCGCCCCCGCCCCCGCCGCCTCCAGGGGCGCCCAGGCTGAGCACCAGCGAGAGGTTGTCCGCGTAGCCGTCGTTGGCGGTGCCCTGGGCCCGGTTCACCTCCACCTGGATCTCGATGGCGCGCGTGCCGGCGGGCACCGTGCCGGTGGCGGATTTCAGGACCATCCCCGTGGTGTTCTGCCGCTCGGCGGCCAGCACGGGACCGATGGAGGCTTGCCCCGCTATGGCGAAGGGCGAACTGCGAAAGATCGCCCGCACGGTGACGTTGTCGTCCTGGTTGGAGTAGCCGCCCAGGTAGCCGGAGAGATTGTAGGAGACCCCGCCCCGGTCAATGTCGGCGGCCGCGAAGCTGACGTCAATGCTTTGCGTCGCCACGGACTTGGCGACGTTGCCGCCCCAGAAAAAGTTGTTGCCGCGGTTGGGCGGCCCCGGCGAGCTGGCCGAAGGGTAGTCCGGCGTTCCGTAACGACAGGTGGTGAACTGGCCTTCGCCCCGCGTCCAGCCCGGGACGCTGGCTTGCACGATGCAGCCTGCCGGATTGCCTTCCTCGGCGTCGCCATTGCGGATCAGGTTGACTCCGTAAGCGGGCGTCACCGCCCCGCCGCCTGAGCCGCCGCCTCCCGAGCCGCCGCCGGCCGAGGGCGCCGAAATCGTGAAATTCACCGTGGCCAGCAGGCTGTTGTTCCAGAAAACCTTTACCGTCCAAGTGCCCTCGACCGCCAGGCTGTTGCCCGCGATGGTCAGCCGCTCGCTGAAGCAATAATTGCCCGGATCCTCCAGCCGCTCCCAGGCCCCGCCGGGCGTCGTCAACAGCCGCCCTTGCGGCGTCCACCACTCGCTGGAAGCCACATCGCCCCGGGCGCCGTTCTGGATCTCGAACCAAAGGTAAGCGGCGGCGTCCGTAGTCAGAAACGAACTGACCGCGGTGGGCGTCGGCGTGCAGGCATTCGACGGCGCCGACTTGGCCATGTGGGCCCGAACCAGTTGGACGGTTGCCTGAGTAGGCAGAGTCGCCAGAGCAAGCGCGCAGAGAGCTTGCGCCCGCCGGGACCACAGCATAACGCCTCCGATCCGGAAAACGGCCCGCGGACCCGGGCTGCCGTGCGCCGCCCGCGCCGCGGCCGTTGCTCCTCAAAAAAAGTTATACAGACCTGTAGAGCCTGTATCGCCTCCTTCAGTCTACAACCCCGGCCCAGGCGGTCAACTGAACTCAGGTACTAGGATTCCTTATCCAGGCATATGGCGACCCGCCCCGGCTGCGGGGGTGTGGCGGGCGGCCGTCCGGCCATGCACCTTGCCGGTCTCGACGTCCAGGGCGGCGTACAGCGACGGGGCGCCGTGGCGGGAGTACTCGAATCCGTGCCGCTCCAGCCGCCCGGGCGACAGGGGCAGCACCGGGTCCAGCCGGTCCAAGGCCTGAGCGGGCACGGAAGACATCGCTGGCCGGCAGGGCCCGCGAAGCCGCCATGTGTCGAAGTTCCTGGGACTCCCGCTCAGTCAACTCGAGGGGCGTCGTTCGAAAAGGCATGCAGAATAGGCGCCTTGCCCATGGTAATGTCTACTATGCGACAGGCCACTAGTAGCGCGTCCTCGCTGCACCTCCGGCGGCAACTCCGGCGCTCCCGGCACTGCTTTTGGGGTACCGTGCTACTCCTCCAAGTCGGCCTTGATGTCCGCCTCGCTCAGCGGCTCTTCCACTGCGTTCCGCAACCACTGCGGATCGTAGCCTGCGGCGCGGGTTGCCTCCACCCGGATAAGAACCTTGCCGCCGTCGGATTCGTCAGCCAGGTTCGCGATGGCCGGGAAGGCCTTGAACACCTGGTCCCTCGTGGCCGGAAAGGCCAGCGTCAGGCGTGTCTTCCTGTAGGGTGGCGGAGTAGGTCCCGGCGGGGGGATCTCAGTTCCGGGCTGGGGGGCCACTCCCGGCGCCGCAGCGCCGGCTTGCAGCGTTTGCGCCGGGGCCGCCTGCGGGATCGCTGCGGGCGTCATCAGGAAACCATCTTCCAGATCAATCTCATCCTCGGCAAGGGTCCTCTTGAAAACCACCTTGTCCGGGCTGACCTGGAACTTGCCGCCCGCGCCCAAGACAGGCGCGCCTCCGCCTGCGTAACCGAAAACGCCCTCCTGCGCCCCGCGCACGATGGCCTTTCGCACTGCCCCGGCAGAGTCCAGCCGCGGAGGCGCCAAGTCGCGGAAGAATGACTCGACCACCTCGGCCACGCGAATGCCCAGCGTCGGCGGATCGCCCTGACCCAGGCGGACGCGCTCCACGATCTTGCCGGGCGCAAGCGAACTGTGCAAGCGCGGGATGCCTGCACCGGTCAGCAGCTCAAGGATCCGTTCGTGAACGCCCGTGGCTTGCAAAGGCCGCCCTCCGCGTTCCACTTTCTCGATCCCGATTTCGCCGTTCTCCACCCGGGGCAGCCATACAGCCTGATAGAGCTCCCGGAAAGAAGACTCCGCGGCCACTTCCTCCGTCCGCTTCCTTTCCCTGAGTTGCTCCAGTTGTTCCTTGGTCAGGCGGTGCTGGTGTTTGCGTTCCTCCACGCGCTCGATGGCCAGCAGGTAGCGAACCGCGCGCCGCAGCGCCTGCACCTGTTTCTTTTCCGGAATCGCCAGTCCCAGGCCGTTGCGGAAGCGTCGGGGGCGGTCGCCATACTTGGTCAGCAGCTCCTTCGCGAGTCTCTCCTGCTCTTGTTTGGGCGCGAGTGCGAACTCGAGCGGCAGATAGGCCACCAGGAATCGCGGCTCGCCGTCCGGGATGTCCTGGCTCTTTTCCGGCCAGACGATGGCGCTGTGATGCCCGGCCAGCCGTTGCTCGAGCATCTCCTTGATGCGGCTGCGGACCGGCCCTCTTTCGCCCGCCTGCATCTCCTCGTGGGCAATCGTCTGCTCGGCATCCTCGATGAGCTTGGTGACGTTGGGGTCCTTCTTGAAGCAGTACCGAACCGCGTCGTAATGCAAGTACAGGCAACGGCTGCGCAGCTCAGCCAAGACGCTCGTGGCCGTGATGTGGTCCAGCTCAGGCCCCACGCAGGCCGCCAGCAGTTCGTTCTCGGTGACGCCGGGCGGCAGAGTTTCGCCCTCCCCGGCCCCTTGCCGACTCAAGCCCCCGAACGAATACAGCAGGATCGCCGTCGCCAGGCGCGTCGCCGGCCGCACGCCGGCCAGCGAAGGCGCCTGGGCCGCAAAGTACTCGTCAATGCGCTTGGCCCGGGCGTTGGGGCCTTCAATATCAGCCGTGATCACCGGGTCGTAGTCGTTCTGCGCTCCCAGCTCCTTGAGCAACTTGACCCGTACCTCCACATCCCTCAGCGGCACGTCGCCCGGACCGAGCAGGGGGGCTGCACCCCCTCTTTTCTTGAGGGAGTGCATCGCAGAGGCCAGGAAGCGCAAGGCGCCGCGCGTCCGCTGGAACGCGTCCACCGCGGTCCAACGCTCCCGCATGAGGTCTATGAGCGCCGGGTGGAACGGATAGGCAGCGCGCAGCCGCTCGCGCAGGACTCGACCTTCCTCCTGGGTTTGCATCTTCTCAGCGCTAGTTTCTGCGCGCGACCATTTCATCCCGGTAATGACTCCTTCGTACGCTGTCGCCACCTGGTCGGCGACGGCAGGGTCAGGCGGCTGGGCCAGCAAACGCCGCTGGAGCACGGGCAGGATCTCATCGCCCGAGACCGGCTCCCGAAGCTGGTCCACGCGGGCCGCCAGCTTGTCAATTTCAGCGAGCAACGCCACGTTGCCCAACGCCTCCCGTGCGCTCCAGGTCAACGAGTAGACCAGCGCGCTGCGCTGACAGCCGGCAACTTCCACCGTCAGGCTTTGGAAGAAGTCCTTAGCTTGCCGTTGAAGCGTCGAGTCGAGCACGCTCACCGCCGCCGCCCGCTCCATGTACTTGAGCACTTCGTCGAGCAGGATCAGCACCGGCCGCCCGCTCGCGCCCTCGGTGAGCATGCGCCGGATCAGCTCGCCGCCCGGAGCCACGCGGTCCTGGTCGTGTCCGGCGACCAGCGGAAAGGCCCTCTCCGGGTCAATCTGCCACGCCAGCCAGCCCCACATGGTCCGGATCGTCCGGCCATCCGCCAGCGTCTTGCCGTCGCGAGCGTCGAACTTTTCCCCATCGAACACCGCAACAGCCACTTCACCGGGCCGGGCGAAATCCTTCGCTTCGGGAATCAGATCCAAAGCCCGGGGACTCCGAGCCGCGTGCAGCAAGGCCGCCAAGGTGTGCGACTTGCCGCCGCCGAAGGGGGTGCGCAGCTTCATAACCCGGTTATACCCAGGCTTGCCGGCCAGCGAAGCCAGGACCTCCTCCAGCAGCTTGCGCAGATCGGCAGTCAAGTAAGTCGCGCGGAAAAAAGCTTCGGGATCACGGTAGACCGGCGGAACGTTCGGGTCGCCTTCCGCAATTGCGCCCAGGTCAATGGCGAACGTCGCCTCGGTCAGCGCTCCTGATTCCACATCCGGGTTCAGCTTGACCAGCTCGGTCCAGGGACGCAGCTTGGTTATGCTCATTTTTCACCTCCGGGCGCTTGTCGGATCGTCGCTTTCGCCCAGCTCACAAACTCTCTATATGAGCCCCGGAGCGTCCTTGAACGCCTCCCAATACGACTATGGCGCGACCAGGATATCCGCCTCCATCAACAAATCCCTCAAAGCCCACCGCTTGAACCGTCATATCCTTAGCTCGCCCTCTACCGAATCAAATAGCGGCAGCCCTCGGGTCTCGATCAACGCGCGCCAGTTGGCCAGCAGCTTCTTGAGCGCGGCCGATTCGGCGCTGGTCGTCTTCGCCGCCGGTGCGCCCTCCTGGCCGTTGCCTTCGAGCGCCGTACCCGCCAGGGTCTGCGCCACCAGGCGCAGCCGTTCCCGGTTCGGCCGGGTTTCTTCCAGAAAGCGGTTCAGCCTGCGGGGTTCATTTTCCAGCAACCAGAGCACGCGATGCAGCGTGTCAATCAGCGCGACCGCCCTGCCGTCTTCGCGCGGCTGTCCAAGCCTTTCGTCCTTGCCGCGTTCGGTGAAATCGCGCAGCCTGTATTTGCCTCTCTCTTTTTCGACCAGCGCCCGGGCGCCGGTGGAAAGTCCGTTGGGACCGTCCAGCTCTACGTGCTGGCCGTAAGTGAAGACAATGGCCTCGCCGGCGTCCATCTCCGCCGTGCCGTAAGTGTAGCGCCACAGCACATAGAAGCGCGTGGGACCGTCCACCGCGGAGACGCCCGTGCCCGCCACGCGAAAGATTTTCTCGAGCAGGGTCTCCAGCACGACCCCCTCCACTTCGGCGAGAAACTTCTCGGCCGGCACTTCTTCCCCGTTGGCGTATTCGACGCGGGCAAAGCGGGTGAAGGCGCGCAGGCCGGCGCCGACGGCGGCGATGATAAGATCGGCGCCGGTGATGCCTTTCTCCCAGAGGGATTCTACCCGCTCGCGAACGATTTCCTCGAGCTCGGGGCGGACCTGGTCTTCGTAGGCGCCGGTGGCGGCGCCCTCGCGCTTGCGGGCGACAAGAAAGATGCTGGACGCCAGAGCGGCGGAGTCCATGCTCCGCAAGCGCGATTTCATCTCGGTGTCGAGGGGCCAGGCCTCGGTCACGGTAAAGCCCGCCTGGCGCAAGGCATCCACGAGGGTCGCCCAGCCCAGCGTTGTCTTGTGAGCGTACACGACCACCATCGGCCCGCCAGGCTTTAGAACCCGATATGCCTCCCGGAACGACTGCGCCATCATCTCCTCGTAGGCTCGTCGGGCTTTCTCCTGGGAACCACCGTGGCGAGTGGCGTCGGCCACGGCTTCGTTCTTCTTCGGGGTGAGCTCGGTGGCGAAGTGCTCCGGATACAGATCGCCGACCGTCCGTTTGAGCCAAACATAGAAGAAATCCGAGATGTCGGCGTAGGGAACGTTGTCGTAATAGGGCGGGTCGGTGATGACCGCGTCGAAGGAGCCATCCGGCCAGGGCAGCGCAGTGGCGGAGCCGCGGACGACAGCCGCGGGTTGGCCAGAAGCAGCTTGCGCTTCAACAACAGCGACGATCCAATGCAAAGCGCCTTCAGGCGAACCAGATGCATCCCCAAAAGGCGCAAGCTCCGCGAAGTCCCATACCATAGGGAGAGCTTGGCGGCCGAACGTGTGGGCAACTTTCTCCCCGGTGTTGTTCCATTGGCACAGGCTCGAGTTGTAATCGGCTACCCGATTCAGAAGAACACCGCAGTACGTTGCTAGCCCCTCGATTTGCTCGGGGGCCACTGACAGGCGTTGGGCCTCTCTCACGAAACCCCTCACCGCCGCGGCAAAACTGAGTAAACAGAGCATCTGGCGGGGGGTGAAGAGGTCACCCCAAGTCCTCACGCCGTAGGGCTGAACGCGGAAGCCGAGCGTCCCCGGTTTCGGCATCGGCTCGCTTGGCACCGACAGCCCCGTGCGCTGGCAGAGCGCCTCGATGCGCCTTCGGATTGCTTCGTCATCCGGCGCAAACTCCAGGTAATCGTCGGCGGCCAGATACACTTTTCCTTGCCGTCCGGGGCGGGTGCAGACAATCGCCATCATCTGCTGGCCCATCCGCTTGGCGCGCCCTTCCGCCTTTACGTAATCGCTGTCCGCCACCGTGCCGCAAAACGGGCAGGTCGCGTTGCCGGCTTTGGAAAAAGCCGCGGGGTCGAAGCCGAGGCCTTCCTCCGTCCGAGACTCGACGACCTCGAAGCGAACGCGCTTTGCCCCCTTCGGCGCGATCATCCTGAGCGCCACGGAGCGGCCCGGCTTCCTGCACAGCCAGGTCTGGCGCACCAGCGGCACCGTGGCGCCGCAAGCCGGATTCTTGCAGCGCACCGTCCGCGACCAGAGGTAAGCCACCGGAACCAGGTATCCCGGCGGAACTTCGGCATCCTTTGCGGTCGGCCAGAAGGAGCTCTGCGTATCCGCGCGGCGGCCCTTGTAAGAGGGGTCGGGAATCAGCGGGTACAGGTCGCCGATCTCGGCCTTCACCTTTTTCAGCACCCACTCGCCCCAGTAGCGCACCTCATTGGCCAGCCCGCCCCAGGTGGTCTGGCCGCGGGCGTCCTCTGGCCCGGTCATGCCGCGGGCATTCGGGTCCGGCTTGCCGTACTTCTGCGGATAGACCAGCGTGCAGAGCAGGATGATATAGGCCACGGGGTTCAGGTCCATGGCGTAAGCCTCGCAGCCTAGCCGGAGCGCTTCCAGCGGGATCGAGCCGCCGCCGGCGAACATGTCCAGGACCTTGGGTCGTGGCGCCCGTCCGGCTTCGATGTCTTCCACCGTGACCCGCCGGCCCGTCTCGCGCGTCAGCCGCTCCGCATGGGCTTCGAGGATATGCCTTTGCGCTTCCCGGATGACGTCCGGGTCACCCGGGTACTTGCACAGGCGTTCGAGGAACTTGGCCGCGTTAGCCCGCCCGAGGCTATGCCTCTTGTTGTCTGGTCCGTTTTCGGGGAGGAATCGCGAAGCGGGCACGAGGGCACCGTACACAGCAGCCCGGCACGCCACCAACGGCCGCCGCGCCCACCACAAGTGCAGCGTCGAGATATGCCCCTTGCGAAGGGATTTTTCTCGCGATGCCTCCACGCTGATGGGCCCAATAGGCAAAAAGTCCTCAATCAGCCTGCGGTCGTCAGGCATAGACCCCTTCCTCGTCGGGCAGGGGCAGGTCCTCGCTCGGCACGGCGCGAATCCAGCCGAGCAGGTTCAGGTTGCGGGTTGTAATGGCGACCTCTGTCGGATCAAGAGGCGGGCGCCGCCGCACCTTCCATTCCATGACGGCCTGAACGATGGCAGTCTCCGCCGGTACGCGGCCCAGCCGCCTTTGAAGTTCTTGAGCGGCATAGTGGACCGTAGCGGCGACCTCAGCCCGCTGTGTGTTCATCCGCATGAAAAGATCAGCAATCCTCTCTATCGCAGCACCCCACTTCTTGAGTTCCCCTTCGTAGGCCCTGCGGGCGTCGGGGAACGTCGGGCCGACACGGACGGCGAACATTCTGCCGAGCCTCTCCTCGCGGATGAGGCCGTTGTTCACCAGCGCGGTAATCTTTTGCTTGAGCTCCTCAGCGTGCGGACCGTAGCTGCCTTTCGCGAAATGCAGACCGACCGGGATTCCGGACTCAGCCGCAAAGTACGCAATCTTCTGAAAGCTGGTACGGCCCACAGGTGGGTGGTACGGTTCGCGTTCCAGATGCTCGAGAACTTGCACGACCGCGATCCAGCCCGGCTCTATGCGATAAGCAGCGCTAGCTTGGCTCTGGCTGCGAGCGGCTGCCCCATCCTGATCCAGGAACTCCGGCTTCAGCTCTTCATGGGGCGTTTCGAAAGGTGCGTATAGTTCGACCGGGATGTCCAGGCGCTTGAGATAGCGGTAGAGGGTGGGGCCCACCACGCGCCATTCCAATTGACCTTGCCCGCAGCCGAGCGGCGGGACCGCCAGAGATTCAATGCCCCATTCCCGGTAATGCTCCTCCAGGTAGCGAAGCCCCTCCTCGATCTTGTCGAGACGCGAGACCGACCGCCAGTCTTCTTTGGTCGGGAAGTTGAGAATCCAGGGCGGGACGACGCGCTTGTACAGGTAAGGGACGCCGAGCTTGACTTGGCTGGCGCGGCAGCGCCGGACGTAGTCCTCGTACATGTCGGGGAATCGCCTCTTGAATTCAAGCGCCACGCCTTTCCCCATCACGCCGACGCAGTTGACGGTATTCACCCAAGTCTGGGCTTTCGATTGAAACATGTCACCGACTTTGACCGTCACCATGGTCCGCCTCACCGGAAAAACAGATGCCCGTCCACCCGAACGTCAAGTCCGGTGTTCAAGGCATCCATCTGGGTCTTCATTTCAACACTTGCCACGTAGGCATGCTGGATGTACTCCGGGCCGACCCGATCAGGGACCAGGACCTCGGCGCACTTGGCGACTTTCAAGCGCATCTGTTCGATCGGGTCTTCATGCGTCCAGTACTCTGCGAGGGTCCGTTCCCTGCTGACTATTCTGAGCCCCCCGGGTGCTGGCGCGAAGCGAACGTAGTTACTGGCAGCATTCCCATCCGTGATGATTACACCCGGGAGGTCCAGCACGCCTGTATTGATGGACAGAACGCAGATGCACTCGACACGTCTTTTGTACAACATGGGATTCCGTGCGCAGATGTAAAGGTTGGCGTACTCATGCAGCTTCCGCCCTGCGCCAGGAACTACGATTTTCGCACGCCGGTCCTGGATCTCCGGCATGGCCACAGAACGGTGCTTCAACCGTGCAGCCCGTTCATGGGAAAGGATACCGTGTTTAAGTATGGACGGCACGTTCTCGATGGGCGTGATGTAGTGAAGCTCCGGCAGATCCCCCCGGTTCATGGTCCCTTCCGTTGACGAGCCGTCCCGATCGCTTCCGCGGGGATCTCGTAGAACCGCGCCGCCACGATCTCCCGTTTGGCGTGGTCCAGGCGCGCCGCCGGATTCTGAATGCGCACCAGCTCGGGCGCCTCGCCCAGCGGGTCCCACACCACATATAACCAATACGTTTCGCCCAGTTGTTGCGCCTTGTACCACTCGTGGGTGGTCAACCGCACTGCCTGCCCTCGCCGGCGTCCTTTGACCTCAATCCTCTTGACGTTCACTTCACCCGTAGCTTCGTCGGCAATGCGATGGGCGCGAATGTCGAAACCCAACTTCAGGTGTCCCACCCGCTCGATGCGCTCGCGTGGGAACCCCTCGGCGACAAGCGCCTCGACCACGAAGTTCTCGGCTGCCAGCTCGCTGGCGCGGCGCGCTTCGGGATCCGCTTCTTCGGCCAACTCGGCAAGCTGAGCAGCGGGATCCACGTCGGGAGTCAACACGATCGCCGTTCCCACGTGCCGGACGGGGCCTGGTCGTGCGATTTGCAAGCGCGTGAGTCCATCGAGGCGCTCTTGCCGAGTGCGCTCCAGCTCCTCGACGTACTTCCTGGCCTCGTCCGCGGCGAGCTTGAATTCGGGTTGGCTGACGGCCTGCGCCGCCAACTGCATTGCCCGCTCCTGGGCCCGGGCAATGCGCGCCCGGAACGATTTCTCCAGGTATTGGCGGCAGATTTGCGCAAAACGCTGGCGCTCCTCACAGCAGCGTGCGCGGCGCCGGGGGTGGTAGGTGCTTTTCAGATAGTCGCTGGCCGCCTGGACGTCCATCGGTTGGATCTGGCTTGGAGGTGAGGGGTGATCGGCCAGAGTATGCAAGACGTCAGCGGGGATCACCTCATAATGGCCTTGTTCTTCGCGCACGGCGACGAGCTCGCCGTACAACGGGATCTCGCGGCCCTGCGTATCCTTGCCCAGGATCGAAATCTCAAAGAAGTGGATGCCATAGGGGCCCTGAGACAGCGGGTCAATGAAGAAACTCGCGCCGCCGAGAAGGCCGGCCAGGCGCTGGTTGAGCTTCTCGTCCACGGCCGCGTAAAGTGCGTGACCGGGTCCCATGAGCACCGCGTCCAGGTGCGCGTCCTGCTCGAGGTGTTCCTTATGGAAGGTCACCTTGCGATAGCTCGATTCGGCCTTACCGAATTTCTGGACCGAGGCCAGTCTCTCCGACCGCAGCTCTGCCGGCACATGTTCAATGCGCCAGACACCGTCGGCTCGCGGTTCGACTCGCAGCCCCACTTCACGCGCCGCGGCCAGGAAGTGTGCTTCCACGAAGCGGGGCATCAAACGCCGTTCTTCCACCTCCAGATTGCGCCGCTGGAAGGCGCTGAAATCCACGTGACTGCGCGCCAGTGCAATCCCGGTGGCTTGTTCGTATTCCTTGAGCTTGGCCGGGTCAATGCGGTCAATCTGGTCGAGATACTCATCGAGGCGGCGGGGATCATAAGCGGCCTGACGGAGCATCTCGGGCAGGTTGACGTCGTTGAGCGACAGGACTTCCCCAATGACATCGAAGACCCGGCCCTCCAGAGCGTCCTTCATCTGATCCAGCTTTTCGAGCAGGCGATGAAGGATCCTGCCCTCCACTACCGGCTCGCCGTCCTCGGACTGCGTGGCCACGAAGTTGAACGCGTAGACATCGCGCTCCTGGCCGATCCGGTGGATGCGACCCAACCGCTGCTCCAGACGGGTCGGGTTCCAGGGCATGTCGTAGTTGATCATCAAGTGGCAGAACTGGAGGTTGATCCCCTCGCCGGCGGCCTCGGTGGCCACGCAGATCTGGGCTTGGGTGCGGAAGACTTCCTGGGCGCGCTTGCGCTCGTGGGGGTTCATGGCCCCGTGAATCTCGCAGGTGGCGTAACCCCAGCGCTCCAGGTGCTCCCGCAGATAGGTGAGCGTGTCGCGGTGCTCGGTGAAGGCGATGAGCTTGCCACGACCGTCCCGCAGCTCCTGAAACTGCGCCTCAGCCAGGCATTTCTTGAGCGCCGCCAGCTTGGAATCCCGCGCGGTTTCGCGCACTCGCCGGGCCTGTTCAACCAACTGCTTCAGCGCCGCGATCTCAGCGCGCAATTGGTCCAGCTCGACGGCCGCGGTGTACTCGTCCGTGAGCTGGTCGCGGACTGCCTCGTCCAGATCGTCTTCTTCGGCTTCGTTGTCGGGCAAGCGCCCCTGGAGCATCTGAATCCGCTTGATGCGCTGTGCGGGGGGCAGATGCTCCAACTCTTCCAGTAGTTCTTCTTGTTTCTTCAAGCGCCGCTTCAAAGACTCGTGGATGGCGCAGGTGGAGCTGACCAGCCGGCGCTGCAAGACCGTTCGGGTCAGCGCAGCAGACGAACGCCGCTGGCCGCTCTGCTGCGGAATGAACTGATTGATGTAGCCGGTGACGCTCTTGTAGAGTTCATATTCGTCGCGATTGAGCTCGAAGGTGAAGGTGCGGGCGTGGCGGTCGGGAAAGAGCCGCTTGCCGTTCAGATCCCGGAGGTCTTCCTTGAGGCGGCGCAGGCACCAAGGCGAATTCTTGCCCAGGCGGAGAATTTCCCGCCGGATCTCGGCTGACTTTTGCTGAAGCCGGTGAGGCTCGGGAAACAGGTCCGGGTCAATCAGGCGAAGAAAATGGGCAAACTTGTCTTCGTCGCCGTGGTGGGGGGTCGCCGTGAGGAGCAAGACATGATCGGCTGCCGCGGTGAGCCTGGCCGCCAGCTCGTACCGTTTGGTGGCTTCCACTTTGGGTTCCCGATCGTGTCCTCCCGAGGTAGTGCGGGCGGAACACTTGTGCGCTTCGTCAATGACCACAAGGTCCCAACGCTGCTGCCAAACCCGCTCCCGCACATCGGGCTGCTTGGCGTAGTCCAGAGAGGCGATGACCTGCGAATTTCGCTCCCAGGGATTGGTGAGCTGCTGCTGGTCCACGGCGGAGAAGATGATCTCAAAAGACTCGCCGAACCAGCGCAACAGCTCGTCCTGCCACTGAATCGTGAGAGGGGCGGGGCAGAGGATGAGAATCCGCTCGATGGCGCCACGCAGCTTGAGCTCCTTGATCAGCAGGCCGGCCATGATCGTCTTGCCGGCGCCGGGATCGTCAGCCAGCAGGAAGCGCAGCCGGGGCTGGGGGAGCATGGCTTGGTAAACGGCTTCGATTTGGTGCGGCAGGGTGCGGATGCCAGAAAGACTGACCGCAAACTGCGGGTCATGGGCGTAGGCAAGGCGTATCCGGGCGGATTCCACCAAGAGCCGGAACTTTTCAGCCGGGACCGGCGCCCGCGTCACCGGCAGCGGCCCAGGACCGGCGAACAGAGATAAGGCCTCGTCGGCGGTGACCACGGTTTCTTGCAGGGCGCCATCAGGCAGCCGGACGCGAAGTTCGTAACCGCTACGGTCGGAGGCGCCGAGCGGGCGGGCCTCCTCCAGGGTCACTGGCCCATCGAAATGCCCGGGCAGCAAAATTTGCTGACCGATCAGGGAGTTGAATGGTCCGCCGCTCACGGTGGTCCCACCCAGCGCATGGTTGTTTGACTGTTGGCTCGGTCCGTACCCGGCTTTGCCAGTCGCACCGGCGATCAGTATACACGATACAAAACCGTGACCGAATGCGAACAGCCTTCGCCATGATTTCGAGGCTCGGGAGTGAGCGGCAGGTTCGTCCCCTGGCTGAGCGTTGATCGGATCACTGCGAGGCACGGCAACACGTTGGGGCCGGACAGCGCCAAGCAAACGTGGCGGCTCCCCAACGCACTGGTCGCGGCCGATCATTGGATTACGAGGCGAGATGCCACTAGCGGCCTGTCGCGGTGACTTCTTTAGCATGGTCGGATCCGGCGGCGGACATCGGAGTACTTCCAGCGGAAGGGGTGGGCGGTTTTCGAGTACGCCCGGATGTAACGCATCAGCTTCCGCGCCAGGTCGGGCGCGGAGGTGAGCACCCCGCGCGCGATCACCTCCCGCTCGATTAGGATTTCCTATCCAGGCATATGGCGACCCGCCCCGGCTGCGGGGGTTCGGCCCGGGGCCGCGCTTCAAAGCACCGGGCCGCCCTCGGCGGCCAGGAATTGGCGGATGTGCTCGCCGAGCCGGTCGCGCACCGCGCGGAAGACCGCTAGGCGCTCGGGTTCCGAGCCGCCGGCGGCGGCCGGGTCCTCGAGGCTCCAGTGGATGCGCCGGGCGGGTCCGGGAAAGACCGGGCAGCTCTGGCGGGCGTGGTCGCAAACGGTAATCACGTAATCGAAGGGCAGCTCCAGGAATTCCTCCAGCGATTTGGAGCGATGGGCCGAGATATCCACGCCGAGTTCCCGCATGACGGCGATCGCCTCGGCTCGAACCTGGCCGGGGCGGGTCCCGGCGCTGAAGACCTCGAAGCGATCGCCGGCCCAATGCCGCAGCAGGCCTTCGGCCATCTGGCTGCGGGCCGAATTGCCCGTGCACAGAAACAAGACGCGGCGCCGGGGGATCATGGCGGAGCTGCTTTCAGCATAGCAGAGCTCATGGTCTCGATCGAACGCGGGGTTTCGCAAGGAGGTCTTGTTCCTGCGGGGCCCTAGTCTACCCTGTACACGTAAATCGAGTATCCCACCTTTGCGATCGGTTCCCTTTCCCGGAAGTGCTTGTAAAAGTCCTGATATTTGGGTTCGAATAGGTGGCCGGGCAGCAGGCTGGCGCTGATGGCGTAATAGCCTGGTTCCGGCCGGTAGACGAGCTGGCCCTGCTTCACCAAATCGGGATGCCAAGGGGGCCCCAACAAGTCCAGCACTGAGTCGCTGAAGTAAGCCCAAGGGTTGTCGGTCCCGAAGTAGGAGAGCCGCAATCTCGGGATGCCGGCTTGGTGAACATACGCCGCCAGTTTGCGCAGGCTTTGTCCCCAATCGAGGTTGCTGTCGGCCAGATAGCGGAGGCCGCGGTCGGGCCCGCCTGCCGGCAGATTGAAAAATGCGATCCCCTCGGGATAAATGCGGGCCGACTGTACGGCCAGCCAGAGAATCAGGGCGGAGAGCAGGAAGAATCGAGGCCCCTCGAGCATCCACCGGACGGCGACTCCGCAAAGCAACAGGCCGAAGGGAAGTGCGGGCAGGATCAGGCGGACCCCCAGTTGCAAGCTGGAAAGCGAGGCGAGGGCGATATACAGAGCCGGGGGCGCGAGCCAGAACAGGTGGGTCAGCACAAACCGCCGCCGGGCCGCACGGGCCAGCAGGATCACGGCCCCGCAGAGGGCCAGGATCTGTAGAGGGACGGGCGTCTTTACCGCCAGCGCGGCCAGGAAGTAGAGAGGATGACCGCCGGGGTAGATCCGGCCCCAAAGATAGATGCGGTTATTCGCCGCATTGTTGTGGATCAGCGACAGAGCGCCCTGCCACATCGGCAAGGGCGCGGGCAGCAGCCGGAACAGGTGGGCGGCGATCCAGACCGGCAGGGGGACGTCCGGATCGCTTCTCAAGGCGGCCAGTTCGGCCGAGCCGAGCGGGCGCGCTTCGAACTGGCAGGCGGCGAGCGAGCCCAGGTAGGGAATCAGCAGGACCATCGCCAAGGAAAGCAGCACCGTGCGGCGGAGAGGGGACCGCCGTACCAGCACGAGGGCTAGGGCCGCAGGCGCCAGCACCAGCATCGAGAGTTTCGCCAGAACGGCCGTGAGGAGTCCGAAAGCAAGCCAGGTTGCCGAACCCGCTCCGGGCCGGCGCCAGAACCGCCAGGCGGCGTACCAGAACAGCAGGTAGCCGAAGGCGGCCGCCAGGTCGTTCTTGAACAGCGAACCGTGCGCCAGCGCTGTCGGTTCCAGGGCGAAGGCGAGGGTGATCAGCGCCGCCGTCCGGCCGCCGAACAGTTCTCGTGCCCAGCGCCAGAGCAGGAAGGCGGTGAGCAGCGGAAAGATCAACAGCGGCAGGCGCGCGAAGAAAAACAACCGCCGGATCTGTTCGGCCTTCAGCCGTTCCATCATGATGAGGGAGCTCGTCCATTCGTGCTGCTCGGCCCAGAGCGGGTGATCATAGGGTACGGGCAGCCCGATGAGCGCGGGCGCCCAGCCGCCCACGATCTTGATGAGGGGCGGGAGGTCCCGCGGCTGGAGCTTGTCCCGGCCATGCCAGTAAAGGTAAGCCGACAGCAGATGAGACGGCTCGTCCACCGTGACCCCTGAGTCCCAAGCCTGGTAACTCAGCGCCCCGAATAGAGCGGCCAGAACGCCGATGGGAACAAGCTGCGGGAGCGATCGGCGGAGACCCGACATGGCTGACGTCGGACAATCTTAGCACGTCGCCCCTTCCGCAGCGGCCGCAAGGGGCTCCGAGGGCGAGGCCTGGCCCGAGGCGCCCTCAGGGCGCGGCCGCGTGCCGCTCGGCGGAGCGGTCCAGCTCCTCGACCAGCGAGCGGGTGAAGTCCCCCCCGGGCGTCTGCCGGCTGGCGTGCAGGTAGGGATTCATCACGCAGGCGCGCAGGACGGTCAGGCCCAGGCGGGCGTAGTCGGCGGAAGCCGAATCGGCCAGGCCGCAGCGGGTGAAAAAGCCGGCCAGGCTCTCGGCGGGATACTGAGGGGGCTGCATGCGCGTATGAGAAAGAAAAAAGGCCTGCCCGTAACTGTACTCGCGCTCGCCCAGCTCGGAAAGGATGGTGAAGTCCTCGTAGACCTGTTCGGTCAGGCGGTTCATCTCCTCCAGCGAGGCGGCGTGCTTCTTCTTGACCACGAAGCAGACGATGTTGGTGTCGGGCTGCTCGGGCGTGAGGGTGACGAACCGGGTGAGGCGGTCTCGGCCGGCGAGCCCGTCCCAGCGGGTGAGCCATTCGTGCAGTTCGCGGGCCGCCAGCAGGGATTGTTTGACGATCAAGCCGTGCCCGCGGGCGGTCAGCGGCACGGTCTTCACCGAGAGCCAGAGAGCGGCGGCGGCGGCCCCGGGCTTGGAACCCTCCAGGATGAAGGGGCTGAAGGAATCAATCACGATGCGCCCGGCGGGATCGTCCATCTGGCGGTGACGCGGCGGGGTGTGCAGCAACGGATCGTGCATGCCGGCGGTGACGTAAGGCGCCCGCTGGAGGACGAACAGCCGGACGCGGTCGTTGCGGAAGGCGACGCAGCCGCAGGGATAGGGCGTGTAGCCCATCTTGTGGGGGTCCACCGTAATCGAGTCGGCCTCGGGAAAGGCGGCGAAGGCGCTGCCCACCTCGGGGCTGGGCCAGTTGACCTGGAAGCGCCGGCCGGCGCCGTCGGTGCGGATCTGGATCTGCTCGCGGACGAACTCGCGCACCCAGTGCGTCACCTCCTGGGGGGCCAGGCGGAAGTTCTCCAGCTTGGGATCGGTCAGGCGGTGCTCGAAGCGTTCCGGGAAGCGCTCCAGCAGGGCCAGATAGCCGGCGTAATCGCCCGCTTCCAGTCGCTGGCGCATACGGGCCAGCTCGCCCTGGGTGTTCTTGCGAAACTCGGCCTCCGAGCCGGCCGCCCGTTCCGGCCGGGAGGCGGGCGCCAGTTTGCGGGCGGCGGCGGCGATCTGGTCCACCCGGCGGGCGAAGCGCTCGTGCCAGTCGAGCAGCTCGCCGCGGTAGGGCACGTCGAGCTGCCGGCCGATCTTCAGCGCCAGCGCGACCGCGCTGTCCTTCGCCTCGATCGAGAAGAGGCTGCGGATGAAGCCGCCCCAGGCGGCGTCAATGTGCAGCCAGAAGGAAGCGCGGCGCTCGGCCTCCAGCTCGGCGCGCAGCTTCACGATGCGGTGCACCGGATCCACCGCGCCCTCCTCGGTGGCGCCCGCGGTGGCCACCACGCACAGCGGCACGCGGCGCGCCTGGATCAGTTCGAGCAGCCGCCGGCGGAGGTCCTCGACGTCCAGGCGGAAACAGCCGTCGGTGCGGACGCTGATCAGGTTGCTTTGCCCCACTCCGATCACGTCGGCCGCCTTCGCCACCGAGTAGTGGCGAGTGCCGGCGGCCAGAATGGCGGGAGGGAATTCGGCGAAGCAGGTCCCGGCGCCGCGGGCCAGAGCGTAGCGGGTTTCGTTCAGATACCGCCAGGCGATCCTCCACAGGGGATCGCCCGAGGCGGCGGTCTTGTGCTGCTTGCGCAGCGCCTGGATGTAACGGGGCAGCAGGAAGACGGCTTCGCGCGGCTTGATCAGGAGCAGCTCGTAGGGATCCGCCGCGCGGATGTCGGCCCGGCTGCCGTCGGCGAGCTGGACGGTGATCTCCAGGTCGTGTTGGCGCGCCGCCTCCCGCACGGCCAGCGGAAAGTAGCGCACCTGGCGGGCGATCCAAAGGGCTTCGATGTTGGCCACCGTTCCGCCCGAGGTGATGTGGGCCCAACCGTACTCCTTGCGCCCGGCGCGTTCGTAATACCGGCGAGGGTCTTCGCCCGGGGGCGGCGGTTCGGGCGGCGGCTGGTAGCCGAGCATGGCGAGCACGGCGCCGCTCGCCTCGATTTCCAGCTCGGTGGTGACCGGGGCGGCCTCCGGCGTCACGTTGTTGGGATTGAACAGCAGGCCGGCCATGAAGCCCAGCGAGGAAGCCAGGGTGGTGTCGGAAAGCATGTGCCCCATGTAGCGCGGGCTGTAAAAGGGGAAGTTGCGGCGCAGGGCGGCCATCAGCTCGTCCAGGCGCTCGCGCAGCGCGTCGTGCTCGGAGCCGAACTCCCGCTGCAAGCTGCGGCTGATCAGGATGGGATCGCCCGGGAAGTAGTTCTTGCGCCAGTGGAAGTAGTCGCGCAGGATCTGCAGCAGCAGGCTTTCCATGATCTCGGCGTTTTCGGCCTTGGGTCCCAGGAACCAAGCCAGGTGGCGGTGGGGGTCGGCTAGGCTCATCCAAGCCCTCTCAAGCAACAGTGTACGCGGCGGGAGGGTGATAGCACCACTTCGGCGGGGTGCTAGGGCCCGCCCGCTCCCTCAAAACCCGTCCCAGACCAGAGCGGCGAATCGCCGCAGGGTGGCGAAGCCCATCCGCTCGTAGAGCTCGACCGCGCTGCGGTTGGCCGAGGTCACCGTGAGCGTGACCTTGCGCATGCCCGCTTCCGCCAGCGCGACCAGCGACCGCCTCAGCAGCTCGTAGCCCAGACCGCGGCCCCGCGCGGCCGGGGCGACGCAAACCTGGGTGATGTGGCCGACGTCGGGCGCCACCAGGCTGGCCAGACAGAGGCCGCACAGGCGCCCGGAGGCCGGCGCCACCGCCAGCCAGGAGGCGGGCGCGAAGAACGTCCCGCAGCCCGGATACTGCACGATGTTGTAAAGGAAACGCCGCGCCCCGGCGGCCGAGCGATACTGGTCGTTCACCTCGCCGTCTATGTGGCCGCGGTAGGCGGCGGCGATCACCTGCGCCGCTTCCTCCTGGCGGCGCTCCGTCCAGCGATCCAGCAGCGCGCCGGTTTCCGGACGGGGCTGCAAGTGCGCCGCGCGCGAAGCCTCGAAGGCCATGAACAGCCGCTCGAATCTCTTCAGGTAGGCAGCCGCGGGCAAGTGCCGCTCGGCGCCGGGGGCGAGCAGCATCAACTGCGATTCCACGCGGCGCACCGCCCGGGTGCGCATCAGGGCTTCCAGCGCGGCGCCCAGCAGGCGCGCTTCGCTCTCCGGCCGGCGGCACCGCTCCAGCACGTAGAGGTCGCCGATCAGCCCCTTGCGCTCTTCGGCGACGTAGTAGGCGTAACCGACCGCCCGGCCCTCCTGTAGCAAGGCGTAGCCGCCCAGCGATTGCAGCTCGACGAAACGGCGCACCAGCTCGGCCGAAGGGCGGAAGTCCCAGTCCAGTTCCCGCCGCCAGGCCAGCGTCTCCTCTTCCAAGAGGGCCTCGAGAGCGGCCGCGCGGATGCGGCCCAGCTCGACCAGTTCGGCCGCGCAGGTCTCCGGGTGAGCCGCCACAGGCGCATTATAGGGCCCGGGGCCGCGGGCCGCAGGGACGGCGCCCCCGCGGCCTCAGCGCGCAGCGCGCAGGAACTGGCGGATCGAGCGGGCGGCCTGGCGGATCCGATGCTCATTTTCCACCAGCGCGAAGCGCACGTAGCCCTCGCCCAGGGGACCGAAACCGATGCCGGGAGAGACCGCCACCAAAGCGCCCTCCAGCAAGCGCTGGGAGAATTCCAGCGATCCCAGGCTGCGGAAGGGCTCGGGCAGCGCAGCCCAGAGGAACATCGAGCCGCGCGGCGGCACAACCTCCCAGCCCGCCCGCCGCAGCCCCGCCACCAGCACGTCGCGCCGCTTTTGATAGACGGCGCAGATGCGGCGGGTCTCCTCCTCGCATTCGCGCAAGGCGATGATGGCGGCGATCTGGATGGGCTGGAAGACGCCGTAATCCAGGTAGCTCTTGATGCGCGCCAGGGCGGCGATCATGCGCGCGTTGCCCAGGCAGAAACCCACCCGCCAGCCCGCCATGTTGTAGGACTTCGACATCGAGAAGATCTCGACCGCCACCTCTTTGGCGCCCTCGATCTGGAGGATGCTGGGCGGGCGGTAGCCGTCGAAGCCGATGTCGGCGTAGGCGAAGTCGTGAACCACCATGGCGCCCTCCCGGCGGGCCAGCCCGATCACCTGCTGGAAGAACTCGCGCTCGACGCACTGCGTGGTGGGGTTGTGGGGGAAGGAGATCAGAATGAGCCGGGGCTTGCGGGAGGCGTCGCGGAACAAATCCTCCAGCCGGTTCAGGAATTCCTCCGGCGTGGGCATGGGCAGCAGGGCGGCCTGCCCTTCCGCCATCAGCACGCCGTACTGGTGGATGGGGTAGCAGGGATTGGGCGTGGCCACCACATCGCCCGGGCCGATGACGGCGAACAGCAGGTGGGCCAGGGCGTCCTTGGCGCCCATGGTGACGATGGCCTCCCGCTCGGGATCCAGCTCCACGCCGTAGTTGTTCCGGTACCGCCGGGCGATCTCCTCCCTCAGACGGGTGATGCCGCGCGAGACCGAATAGCGATGGTTGCGCGGGAGGCGGGCCGCTTCGATGAGCTTGCTCACCACCGGGCGGGGCGTGGCGCCGTCGGGATTGCCCATCCCCAAATCCACCACGTCCAGTTGGGCGGCGCGCAGGCGGGCTTTCATCTGGTTGACCACGCCGAAGACGTAGGGCGGCAGCTTGGCGATGCGATGGAATTGCGGTTCCGGATCCGGCATTCCTTCCATTCTAGAGGAAGGCGTGGGGCGGCCCCGCGCGGGGATGACGCCATCGCGCTATGATCGGGTCATGCAGTGGACTCGGAGGGAATTTCTGGCGGCGACGGCGGGGGCCGCGCAGGCCGCCCCGCGGCACGCCTGGTTCGGCCTGCACCCCTTCATCGAAGCTCATCCCAAGGCGGTGTTCATCCGCCGCACGCGGGTTCCGGAGAAGACCGCGGCCGAGGCCAAACGCCAGGAAGGCCTCCGCCTGGCGCGAGAGATTTTCCTGCCCCGCGATCGCCCGGGCATCCCGCTGACCCACCGGGTGGTGCTCAAGCCCAACCCCACTTGCCTCCGCAGCCCGCACCGCCCGGAGGTCGAGCTGTGGGGCGCGGCCACCGATCCGGATTTTTACGAAGGGCTCATCCTGGGCCTGCGCGAGCTGGGCCTGCGCAAGTTCTGCTTCGCCGAGGCCAATCATCGCCACGCCCTGAACTGGCGGGGCTTCGCGGATATCCACGAGCGTCACGGCGTCCAGATCAACGACCCGGACCGCCGGCCGCGCCACTTCCGCGAAGGCTATGAGATCACCTGGAGCGCGGTGCCCGAGCCGGTGATCTTCCGGCGCATCCCGCACTACGCGCCGGTCAACGAGCCGGACACCTTTCTGCTGAACGTCGCCAAATGGAAGGCCCACGGCATGTGCATGACGCTCTCGGTGAAGAACGAGCAGGGTATGGTGGTGCTGCCTTACGTGCGGTTCTGCCAGGGCTGGCGGATGGTGGGCGGCGTGCCGGATTACATGAAGCCGGACATCCATCCGGAGGCCGAGGGGCGGGTGAAGCGCTACTTCGAGAACCACCGCCGGCTGGGGTACTCGCGCTACGACAGCCGCGCCCCCCTGGGCCCCATCGAGCAGGAGATTTGGGCTCAGAAGACCTGCGATCACATGAGCGTGGTGCGCACCGGCCTGGCCATCATCGAGGGCATCTATGGGCGGGACGGCAACGGCTTTGAAATCGGCGACGATTATCTGACGAACCTGGTGATGTTCGGCCGGGACAAGTTTCGCCTGGATATCATCGGCACCTGGCTGGCGGGCCACGAGCCGGGCAACGTCCACCTGTTCCGCATCGCCAAGGAGCGCGGGCTGAGCGACACCTTCAACCCCTGGGAGATCCCTCTCTACGAGTGGCTGGAAGGAGGCCGCCCCGCGCCGCGCAAGCTAACCGACTTTCCCCGCACGCCCCTGAAGACTTACTATCTTCAGCGGGACGGCGAGCCGCTGTACCATCTGGTCAACGAGCCCTTCGATTACGACAAGGTGAAGATCTAGCACACCGGCCGCCCGGCGTGGCACAATTGGGGTTCATGCCTGCGCAACGCCCGAGGGAGGCGACGGCCGCCGCGCCGGGGCTGCGCCGCGCCCTGACGCTCTGGGACCTGGTGCTCTACGGCATCGTGGTCATCCAACCCACCGCGCCCATGCCGCTGTTCGGGGTGGTCTACCAGGAGGCCCGCGGCCACGTAGTGACCACCGTGCTGATCGCCATGGTGGCCATGCTGTTCACCGCCTTGAGCTACGGGCGGATGGCGCGGGCCTACCCGGCGGCCGGGTCGGCCTTCACCTATGTGGGCCGCGAGCTGCATCCCGCGCTGGGCTACGTCACCGGCTGGAGCATGGCTATGGACTACATGCTCAACCCGGTGATCTGCACCATCTGGTGTAGCAAGGCGGCCGGCAACATCGTGCCCGAAATCCCCTACGCCCTGTGGGCGGTCTTCTTCGCTTCGCTGTTCACGGGATTGAACCTGCGCGGCATACGGGCCTCGGCCCGCACCAACGCGGTGCTGGCGGCGGGCATGGGCGTGGTGATTCTGATCTTCTTCGCCGCGACGGTGCGCTACCTGTTGGGGCTGCCGCAGCTCGGGGCGAGTTATTTTCTCCAGCCGTTCTACGATCCGCGCACGTTCTCGGTCTCGGCGCTGTTTACGGGGACCTCGATCGCGGTGCTGACTTACATCGGCTTCGACGGCATCTCGACGCTTTCCGAGGAGGTGGAGAATCCGCGGCGCAACGTCCTGCTGGCCACCGTGCTGACCTGCCTGGTGACCGGCATCCTGGCTTCCCTGGAGGTTTACGCGGCGCAACTGGTCTGGCCGGCCGGGCGTCCCTTCCCGGACGTGGACACGGCCTATGTGCATGTAGCCGGCCAGGCGGGGGGCTTCTGGCTGTTCCATCTGATCAACCTGACGCTGCTGGTGGCCACGATCGGTTCGGGCACCGGAGCCCAATTGGGGGCGGCGCGCCTGCTGTACGGCATGGGCCGCGACAACGCCATCCCCAAGAGTTTCTTCGGCTATGTGGATCCCAAGCGGCGCATCCCGCGCAACAACGTGCTGTTTACGGGAGGCCTGGCGCTGGCGGGGGCCTTCGTGCTCAGCTACCAGCTCGGCGCGGAGATGCTGAACTTCGGGGCCTTCATCGCGTTCATGGGCGTGAATCTGGCCGCCTTCACGCACTACTTTGTGCGCGGGCAGAAGAAGGCCCGCTACTTTTTCCCGCCCCTGGCCGGGTTTCTGATCTGCCTGTACATCTGGTTGAACCTGCGCTGGCCGGCCAAGCTGGCCGGGGCGGCCTGGCTGGCGGCGGGCCTGTTGTACGGGGCCTGGAAGACGCGCGGCTTCCGCGGAGAGCTGGTCCGCTTCGAGATTCCGCCCGAGTAGCTGCGCGGCGCAGGCCGCCGGCATGTATGCTGGAGACAAGGAGGTTCGGTTGGTGCGCGCCTGGTTAGCGATGGCGTTGGCGGCGGCGGGCGGCTTGCAGGCTCAGCCCTTCCAGCCCTTGTTCAACGGCAAGGATTTGACGGGCTGGCGGATGGTGGGTCCCGGGCGCTTCGTCGTCGAGGACGGGATGATGAAGACCGAGGGCGGCATGGGCCTGCTCTATTACGAGCGGGAGAAGTTCGGCAACGCCACCCTGCGGGTGGTGTTCAAGACCGCCTCCGAGCGGGCCAATTCCGGCGTCTTTATCCGCTTGCCGGAGAAGCCGCCCGATCCCTGGTACGCGGTGCACAACGGCTACGAGGTGCAGATCGAATCCGGCGGCGACGAGTGGCACTCGACCGGTTCGATCTACTCGCTGAGCAAAGTCACGGCGCGGCCGCAGAAGCCGATCGGCGAGTGGAACACCATGGACATCGTGCTGGACGGCCCGAAGACGATCATCTATTTGAACGGGGTCAAGGTGAACGAGTTCTCGCCCGATCAGCCGACGCCGCCGCGCCAGCGCTGGTACGAGCCGGCCCGCGGGCCGCGGCCGGACTACGGCTACATCGGGCTGCAAAACCATGACGCGCGCAGCGTGGTCTACTTCCGCGAAGTCAGCGTGAAGAAGCATTGAGCGGCGCGCGGGCGGAAGCGGGGATGTCCTCGGAGGCGGCGATCGAAACCCGGGAGCTGACCTGCGTCTACCGGCGGCTCTGGCGCCGGGGGGAGGTGCGCGCGGTGGACGGCGTCAGCCTCACGGTGTCACGCGGAAGCGCCTTCGGCCTGCTGGGGACCAACGGGGCGGGCAAGACCACCTTCGTGAAGCTGCTGCTGGCCTCGGTGCGCCCCACCGCGGGGAGGGCGTGGCTGTTCGGAGTGGATTGCCGGCGTCCCGAGGCCCGCCGTCCGGTGGGTTACCTGCCCGAGAATCATCGCCTGCCGCCCTATCTGACCGGGGCCGGCTTACTCGATTTCGCGGGCGCCCTTTCGGGCATGGAGGCTGGGGCGCGCCGGCGCAGGATCCCCGAGTTGCTCGACTTGGTGGGCCTGAGCGACTGGGCCGGGGTGCGGCTGGCGCGTTACTCCAAGGGCATGCTCCAGCGCCTGGGCCTGGCGCAGGCCATGATGCACGAGCCGGCGCTGCTGATTCTGGACGAGCCGACCGACGGGGTGGATCCCCTCGGCCGGCAACAGATCCGCGCCATCCTCCGGCAGCTCCAACAGCGCGGCGTCACGGTGTTCCTGAACTCCCACCTGTTGAGCGAGGTGGAATTGTTCTGCCAGGAAGTGGCGATTCTGGATCGCGGGCGCGTAGCGCTCAGCGGCAAGCTGGCCGATCTGACCGCGGGGAAGGGATACCGGCTGGCGGCCTGGAACGTGCCGGAGCGCTTGTTCGACGAGCTTCGGGCGCAAGCGGCGGCGGCCGGCTGGCGGGACGGCCTGGCGGAATTCCAGTTTCCCAGCCGCGAGCACCTGAACCAGGCGGTGGATCGGCTGCGGGCCGAGCGCTGCCCCCTGGAGCGCATCGCGGCCAGCGCCTCGACGCTGGAGGAAGTGTTCCTGCGGACCGTCGGCGGCTCCGCGGGGGAGGCGCCGCGCTGATGAGGGCCACCGCGGCGCTGTTCGGCGACACCCTGCGCGAGGCGCGGGCCCGCATGGTCTTCTGGGGCTTCTACGGGCTTTCGACCGCCATCATTCTGTTCTTTCTTTTTCTGCTGCGCATTGACGTGGTCGAGGGCGCGCGCGCTACGGTGACGCTGCTGGGAGAGAGCAGCCCGCGGGCCATTCCGATCGCCCGGTTGGTGCGGCAATTCCAGGCCGGCGTGGCCTCGTTTCTTTACGTCGCGGGCATGGGCCTGGCGGTCTTCGCTTCGGCCGGGTTGATGGCCTCGGTGCTGGAGCCGGGCCGCATCGAGTGGCTGCTTTCCAAGCCGGTGGACCGGGCGCGCATCCTGCTGTTGCGTTTCGCGGGCAGCCTGGCGGTGGTGGCGCTGAACGTCTGCTATCTGGTGCTGGGCGTGTGGGCGATTCTGGGCTGGAAGACCGGCGTCTGGGACCCGGCGTTCCTGACCGTGGCGCTCACCACGGTCTTTATGTTCGCGGTGCTGCTGGCGGCGGTCACTCTGGCGGTGGTGCTGAGCGATTCGGCTGCGCTGGCCACCATGATCGCCTTCGCGCTGATGGTGATCAGCCCGATCCTGGCGCAGCACCGCTTGATGGTCAAGCTGCTGGATTCCGAGAGCTGGCGCCGGCTTTGGCGGGCCCTCTATCAGATCCTTCCCAAGGTGTTCGAAGTGGGCCGGATCCACATGGACCTGCTGCGCGGTCGCGCCGTCGAGAGCTGGGCGCCCGTGTGGAGTTCGGCCGTCTTCGGCGCCGCGGCGCTGGCGCTGGCGCTGTATGCCTTCCGCCGGAGGAATTTCTGATGCGTGCCTGGTGGGGGATCCTGATGCTGGCGACGCTGGGCTGCCGCTCGGCGGAGCGGGCCGGCCTGCGCGTGGATCCGGCTCTGGCCGCGCTGGTTTCCTCCGATGCCGTGTTGGTGGCCGGCGCGCGCCTGGAGGCGCTGCGCGCCACGCCCTTCTACCGCAAGTGGGTGGCGGGCCGGCCGCAGCCCTGGCTGGACCGGCTGGCGGAGCGGACCGGCCTGGACCCGCGCCAGGACCTTTGGGAAATGCTCATCGCCTCCGACGGCAAACAAACCCTGGCTTTGGCGCGGGGCAAGTTCGCGCCCCAGGGCCTGGAACCCAAGCTGGAAGGGCTGGGCGCCCGGCGCGCCCCCTACAAGGGCTACACGCTGATCGGCGACGAGCGCGCGGCGGTGGTCTTCATGAACTCGACAACCGCGGCCGCCGGGCCGGCGCCCTCGCTGCGTGCGCTGATTGACGGGCGGAATCGCAGCCGGGGCGTCTCGCCGCTGCTGGCAAAGACGAAGACCTTTCCGGCGGGGACCCAGCTCTGGATGGCGTCGGCCGGCGGCGCCGATCTGGCCGAGTGGCTGCCCCCCTCGGGCAACCTGGCCAACTTCGGCAAGATCTTCTCGATGCTGGAGAGTTCCAGTGCGGCAGCGGATCTGCGCTCGGGCTTGCGGCTGAGTGCGACGGGCCTCTGCCGCAACGTCGAGGACGCGCGGACGCTGGCCGAAGCTCTGCGCGGTCTGGTGGGGCTGGCGCGCCTGAGTACGCCGGACGAGACGCCGGAACTGCTGCGCGCTTATGACGGCATCCGCGTCGAGCAGGACCAGCGCAGCGTGCGGATCCAGGCCGAGATCGCCCAGGACCTGCTGGAGCAGTTGCTCGAGCGCTGGAGCCGGGTCGGGTTGCCGGGCGGCGCGCCGCGCGCCCCGCGGCCGCGGGCGCCTCAGCCGCGCTCGGGCGGCAAGTAGCGGCGGCTCCAGGCGGGGATCTCGACCGTCACGTCGCCCAGCACCACCGCCTGACAGCCCAGTCGGGAGCGGAGGGTCACCCCGGCCGCCATCTCCAGCCGATCCGCTTCGGCCTCCTCGATGGGCGAGAGATTCTGCTCGCCGGCCCGCACGATGACGTGGCAGGTGGTGCAGGCGCAATGGCCGCCGCAAGCGTGCTCCAGCTCGATGCCGAAGTTCAGCGCCACATCCAGCAGGGAACCGGGCCGGCCGTGCTGGCGGTAAGGCAACCGGTCGCGTTCGAACTCGACGGTCGCCCCCGCGGGCAGAAAGGTCACCTTGGGCACAACCCGATTATATTCAGGACGGCGCGGCGGGCATTGCTATACTCGTGATTCGGTGTTTCATCAGGTCGAACGACGGCTCCGGGAAAGCATTGCGGAACACTTGCGGCGCCGCTACGGATGGCAGGGCCCCCTCACCCTGGAGCAGCCGCGGCAGCCGGAGTTCGGCGAGCTGGCGCTGCCGGCAGCCTTTCAACTGGCCAAGAGCCAGAAGCGCCCGCCGCGGCGGATCGCCGAGGAGATCGTGGCCGAACTGCCGCGGCCGGAAGGGGTGGCCGCCCTGGAGGCGGCGGGCAACGGCTATATCAACCTCCGTCTGGACCGCGGGCGGTACGCCTGGGCTGTGCTGAACGGGGCGGGGGAGGCCGAGGCCCCGCCGGCCGAAGAAAAGATCATCGTCGAGCACACCAACATCAACCCCAACAAGGCGGCCCACATCGGCCACCTGCGCAACGCCGTGCTGGGCGACACCTTCGTGCGCATGCTGCGGGCCCGCGGCCTCCGGGTCGAGGTGCAGAACTACATTGACAACACCGGGGTGCAGGTGGCCGACGTGGTGGTGGGCTTCGAACGGCTCCTGGGAAAGACCCCTGAGGAGGTGGCGGCGCTGGCGGCCGATCCCGCCCGGCGCTTCGATTATCTCTGCTGGGATCTCTACGCCCAGGTGTCGGCCTACTATCGGGAGCATCCCGAGGCCCTGGCCTGGCGGCAGCAAGCCCTGGAGGCCATCGAGGCCGATCAAGGTTCGACGGCTCGCACGGCGCAAATCGTCTCGGAGGCGATCGTGCGCGCGCACCTGGCCACCATGTGGCGGCTGGGCGTGGCCTATGACGTGCTGCCCCGCGAGAGCGAGATCCTGCACCTGAAGTTCTGGGCCACGGCGTTCGAGTTGCTGCGCGAGCGCGGCGCCATTTACAAGGAGACCGAAGGCAAGAACGCCGGCTGCTGGGTGATGCCGGGGGCCGCCTACACCGGCGACGAGGAGGCCGAGGAGAGCAAGGTGATCGTGCGTTCCAACGGCACGGTGACCTACGTGGGCAAGGACATCGCCTACCAGCTCTGGAAATTCGGCCTGCTGGGCAAGGATTTCTATTATCGGCCGCTGATGGAGTATCCCGACGGACGCCGGCTGTGGGTGACCAGCCCGACGCCTTGCGAGGAGCCTGCCCCGCCGTTCGGCCGCGGCTCGCGGGTTTACAACGTGATTGATTCCCGCCAGTCCTACCTTCAGGAGGTGGTGGCGGCGGGGCTGCGCGCACTGGGCTTTCAGGAGCAGGCCGAGCGCTCGATCCATTTCTCCTACGAAGTGGTGGCGCTGTCGCCCCGCTGCGCCGCCGAGCTGGGCTACGAATTGAGCGAGGAGGAGCGGCGGCGGGCCTACATCGAGGTTTCCGGGCGCAAAGGGCTCGGAGTGAAGGCGGACGACCTGGTGGACAAGCTGATCGAGAAGGCGGCCGAGGAGGTGGCCGCCCGCCATCCCGAGGATCCGCCCGAGAAGCAGCGCGAGATCGCCGCCCAGATCGCCGTCGGCGCCCTGCGCTATTTCATGCTGCGCTACACGCGCAACGCGGTGATCGCCTTCGATTTCCAGGAGGCCCTCAGCTTCGAGGGCGAGACCGGGCCTTACGTGCAGTATGCCGTGGTGCGGGCGCGCAGCATCTTCCGCAAGCTGGCCGAGCGGGGCGAGAGCCTGCCGGATTTTCGCGCCGAACTGGACCAGGCGGCCCTCGCGCGCCAGCTCCGCCAGGAGGCCTTCTGGCAACTGCTGCTGGCCGCCTCAAAGGCTGACGCGGCCATCGAGCGTGCGATCGCCTCGGGCGAACCGGCGCACCTGGCCAAGTACGCCTTCCAACTGGCGCAGGCGTTCAATAACTTCTATCACGAGCACCCCATCCTGAGCGAGCCGGAGCGGGAGCGCAAGGTCTTTCTGCTCTGGCTGACCGACTACCTGCGCGGGCAGCTCGAGGGCGCGCTGGAGGTGCTGGGCATCCGCGCGCCGGAATACATGTAGTCGCGGGGCGATCCCGGATACAATGGAAGGGATGGCAGGGGCCAAGCGCCGCCGCACGGCGGTGGTGGATGTGGGCGGGGTCAAAATCGGATGGCCGCACCCGATCGTGGTGCAGTCCATGACGAATACGGATACGGCCGACGTTGCGGCCACCGTCCGGCAGGCGGTCGAGCTGGCGCGGGCGGGCTCGGAGTTGGTGCGGGTGACGGTGAACAACGACGAGGCGGCCCGCGCCGTGCCGCGCATTGCCGAGGGGCTGGAGCGGGAGGGCGTACGCGCGCCCCTGGTGGGCGACTTCCATTACAACGGGCACCTGCTGCTGCGGCGCCATCCCGAATGCGCCCGCCTGCTGGCGAAATACCGGATCAACCCGGGCAACGTCAATATCGGCCGGCGCTCGGATGAGAACTTCCGCATCCTGATCGAAACCGCTCTGCAGTATGGCAAGCCGATCCGCATCGGCGTGAACTGGGGTTCGCTCGACCAGGGCCTGCTGGCCCGCTTGATGGACGAGAATGCGCGGCGGCCCGAGCCGCGAGACGCGCGCGGCGTGATGCGGGAGGCGCTGGTGGCCAGCGCGCTGGAATCGGCCGCGGCGGCCGAGCGCTACGGGCTGCCCCACGACCGCATCGTGCTGAGCGCCAAGGTGAGCGCGGCGCCCGATTTGATCGCTGTCTACCGGGATCTGGCGGCGCGTTGCGATTACCCGTTGCATCTCGGGTTGACCGAGGCCGGCTTGGGGTTGAAGGGCGTGGTGGCCACCACGGCGGCGCTGGCGGTCCTGCTGGAGGAGGGCATCGGGGACACCATCCGCGCTTCCTTGACGCCGGCGCCGGGCGGGGACCGCAGCGAGGAGGTCCGCCTCTGCCAGCAGATCCTTCAGGCCCTCGAGCTGCGCAGTTTCCTGCCTCAGGTGGCCGCCTGCCCGGGCTGCGGGCGGACCAGCAGCACGCGCTTCCAGCAACTGGCGGCTGAGGTGGAGGAATACCTGCGGGCGCGTATGCCCGCCTGGCGCGAAAAATATCCCGGCGTCGAGGAGCTGAAGGTGGCCGTGATGGGATGCGTGGTGAACGGCCCGGGCGAGTCGCGTCACGCCGACATCGGCATCTCTCTGCCGGGCAACATGGAGGATCCCCGAGCTCCGGTCTTCGCCGACGGACGCCGCCTGGCTACGCTGGAAGGCGAGAGCCTGACGCCGGAATTCCTCCGCCTGCTGGAAGAGTACGTCGCCGCGCGTTACGGCGGCGGTTGAGCGCGGCCTTGCTATAATCAGAAAAGTTTCGGGGTTATCCCATGCACAGAACCCACACTCAGAGCGGGCCGGCCGGCGCCGGCGAAGCCAGCGACCCGCGCAGTCGGCCGGGCGCGGCCGGACAGCTCCGGGTCTTCACCCGGGTGCTGGACTGGATCACCGGCGAGCGGCTGCAACTGCTGAACATCACCGAGCGCATCCAGGAGACGGTGCGGCGCAGCGGCGTGCGCGAAGGGCTGGTGCACCTTCAGTCGCTGCACACCACCACCGCCTTGTTCTTGAACGAATGGCAGGAGGCCCTGCTGGAGGACATTAAACGGCTTCTGGAGCAGCTCGTGGGCCGGGGCGAGGACTGGCGGCACAACGATCCGCGCTACTCGGACTGCGAGCGGGCCAACGCCGACGCCCACCTGCGGGGCCTGCTGTTGGGGCAGAGCCTCTGCCTTCAGGTCCGCAATGCGGCCGTGCTGCTGGGCGCCTGGCAGAGCATCATTCTGGCCGAGCTGGACGGCCCGCGCACCCGGCAGGTGGCGGTCCAGGTGCTGGGCGTCTGAGGCCCGCCGAGGCGGCTCGTGCCCCGCTATTTCCGCCTGGAGCAAGCCGAGCGCTTGCTGCCGGAATTGGAGGGCCTGATGCGCGAGGCCCGAGAGCTGGAAGCGCGCTACCGGCAGGCCGACTCCGAGTGGCGGGAGAGCTCCGGCCGGCTTCTGATGCTGGGCGGGGTGATGCCCGACCGCCGGAAGCTATTGGCGCAGCGCGGGCGGCGGGATGCGCTGGAGGCGCGCCTGGGGGAGCTGGTGCAAGCCATTCAGAGCCGCGGCTGCCTGGTCAAGGATTTGGAGCTGGGATTGGTGGACTTCCCCACCTTGCTGCGCGGTGAAGAGGTGCTGTTGTGCTGGCGCCTGGGCGAGCCCTCGATCGCCTACTGGCACGGGCTCGAGGAAGGCTATCGGGGGCGCAAGCCGATTGACGAGGAATTCCGCCGGCTGCACCGGGGCGACCAGCCGAGCTGAGCGCGAGCGCGCGCCGGGCCGCGGCGCAATGCTAAGATAACTTAAGCTGGGCGGCGAGCACGGCGGCATGTACAACGCGTTCTTCGGCCTGAAAGAAAGTCCCTTCAACCTCACGCCGGATCCGGCGTTTCTTTACCGGAGCCGCCAGCATGAAGAGGCCCTGGCCAACCTGATTTACGGGGTGCAGAGCCGCAAGGGTTTCATCGTGCTGACCGGGGAGGTGGGCACCGGCAAGACCACCATGCTGGAGTGCCTCCGGGACTTTCTGGCCGCCCGCCACATTGATTTCGCCTTCCTGTTCAACTCGCGCCTCAACGTCGAGCAGTTTTTCGAGCTGATCGCCTACGATTTGGACTTGCGCTGCGGGCGGCGTTCCAAGACCGAAGTGCTGATCGCCCTGAATCAGTTGCTGATCGAGAACACCAACGACGGGCGGACCACGGCGCTGATCATAGACGAAGCGCACAACCTGGAATGGGACGTGCTCGAGGAGGTCCGGCTGCTGGGCAATCTGGAGAACCGGCGGGGCAAGCTGCTGCAAATCGTGATGGCGGGCCAGCCGGAGTTGGACCGCAAGCTGGATGCGCCCAGCTTGCGCCAGCTCAAGCAACGCATCGCCCTGCGCTGCACTTTGCGCCCGTTCGAGCTCGAGGAGACCATCGAGTACGTCAACACGCGACTGGCGCGGGCCGGCATGAGCCCGCAGAGCGTGTTCCCGCCCGAGCTGTTGCAGGAGATCCACCTGCGCTCGCAGGGCATCCCGCGCCTGATCAACGCCATTTGCGACAACTTGCTGCTGACCGCCTTCGCTCTGGAAAGCCGAGTGGCCACCCTGGAGATGCTGGAGGAAGTCAGCGAGGACATGCGCCTGGAGTGGCCGGGACGGCGGATCGCGGCGGGGCGCGCCTGGCGCCCGGAGAGGCCGCCCTACGGGGAGGCGGGCGGCTGAGGGCGGCGGCTCTCTTTGACCGGCAGCGGCCGGCAGTCGTAGAATAGGACTGCCGCCGGATTGCATCCGCCCGGGGGCCAATGCTTTTCCAGGAACGGGAGTCATGTCGCCAAGCAATCGCAGATATTTCCTCATGAGCGCCACCGCTATGGGTCTGGCCGGCCGCGCCCTGGCGGGATCCAAGCCGGCGCCCGGCCGGGTCATCGGGGCCAACGACCGGATCCATCTGGGCCTGATCGGCGTGGGGGGGCGCGGCTCTTATCTGGGCCGCGTGTTCGCCCGGATCGGCAGCCAGAACAACTCCTGCCAGATCGTCGCCGTCTGCGACGTCTATCAGAAGCGGCTGGAGGCGGCCAAGCAGACCCACAAGTGCGACGGGTACCTGGATTACCGCGAGGTGCTCAACCGGCAGGACGTGGACGCCGTCATCATCGCCACACCCGATCACTGGCACGCCCGGATGGCGCTGGAAGCCATGGACCGGGGCAAGGACGTCTACCTGGAAAAACCCATGTGCCACACCGTCCCGGAGGTGCGCCAGCTCATCCAGACCGTGCGAGAAACCAAGCGCATCCTCCAGGTGGGCTCGCAGACCACCTCGGCCGATCAGTGGTGGAAGGCCAAGAAGGCCATCGCGGAGGGGGCCATCGGGCCGATGATCATGAGCCAGGGCTCCTACCACCGCAACTCGAAAGAGGGCGAGTGGAACTGGAAGATTGACCCCGAGGCCGGTCCCGACAAGACGGGCGAAAACTTCGTGGATTGGAAAATGTGGCTGGGGCCGGCGCCCAAGCGGCCCTGGGATCCGGACCGCTTCTTCCGCTTCCGCAAGTACTGGGACTACTCCGGCGGCACGGCCACCGACCTGTTCTTCCACGTGGCGGCGCCCCTGAACATCTGCTGGAGCGAGCCGCAGTATCCGCACAAGGTGATGGCCGGGGGCGGCAACTACATTTTCAAGGACGAGCGCGAGGTGCCGGACACCTTCCACCTCATCGCCGAATACTCCAAGGGCCATTCGCTGGTGCTCAGCTCCTCGATGGCCAACTCGCAGCACATCCCCGGGCTGATCCGCGGCCACCTGGGCACCATCATCATGGTCGAGCACGGCATGTTCGAGGGCCGCACCGACCACATCACGCTGCGGCCCGAGCGGCGGGTGATTGACGAGGCCTACAAGGCCAAGTTCGGGGACCAGGAAGTGAAGATCCCGGTGGATCCCAAGGACGCCATGACGGCCCACGCCACCAACTTCCTGGAATGCATGCGCACGCGCCAGAAGCCCACTCTGGATGTGGAGACCGCCGCCTGCGCCCAGGTGCTCATCAGCATGGCGGTGCAGTCCTACCGCGAGGGACGCATCCTGTACTTTGACGAGAAGGCCTTCAAGGTGGTGGGCAAGCCGCCGCGGGCCTGAGCGGGGGCCTTGGGCGGCCTGAGGGGTACGCGGCGGGAGGTTGCCTGCGCCCTCCGCCGTGTGCTATGGATAGTGCTAAGCCGAAGCCGCGAAACCGCCCGAGCGCAAGGCAGGCGCGGGCGGGGCCCGTACTAAGATTTCTTCATTGAGGGAGTGGCCGCATGGAAACCGCCAACCGCAAGCTGATTCGTCCGTCCTTGGTCGAGGTCAAGGAACAGATGAATGCCCAGCGCCGCAACAACCATCCCAAGAAGGCGCCGCCCCCCGATCAGACCAACGCTGAGAATTTTTACTACGTCAAGCAGATGCAGGCCCGCACGCCCATGGTGCTGGTGCTTCAGGACGGCGAGGTCATCCACGGCATCATCGAGTGGTATGACAAAGGCTGCCTGAAGATCAAGCGCGAGGGGGCGCCCAATCTGCTGATCTACAAGCCGGCCATCAAGTACATGTACAAGGCTAACCAGGCGGGCTAGCCGGGCGGCCTACCTGCGCAAGCCGAGGCGGCGCTCCCTGCGGCGTCCGGCCTCCTCCCAGCGGCGCTTTTCCTCTGGGGTTTCCGGGATCACGGGGGGCACGGGTGTGGGCCGGCCGTGTTCGTCAATGGCTACGAAGGTCAGGTAGGCCGAGCAGGTGTGCCGCTGGAGGCCGGTGAGCAAGTCCTCGACGAAGACCTTGACGCCCACCTCCATCGAGGTGCGAAAGGTGCGGTTGACCGAGGAGCGCAGGATGACCAGTTGGCCGATGTGGATGGGGTGCAGGAAGCTCATGAAGTCCACCGAGGCGGTGACCACCGGCCGGCGGGCATGGCGCATGGCGGCGGTGGCGCCGGCCATATCCACCAAGTGCATGACGCGGCCGCCGAGCAGGAAGCCGAAGACGTTGGCGTCGGTGGGCAGGGCCAGCTCGGCATATTCCGAGACGGACTCGCGCACCGGGCGTCCGGGGAGGGTGTCGGTCGGCTCGGATTCCGGAGGCATGCAAGGCGCGCCTCAACGGCGGTGGGGATAATGAGCGTCGTCCTGCGGCTCGCTCTTGCGGCGCAGGTAGCTTTCCGCGTAAGCCTGGGCCTGCCGTTCGAGCATGCCGCCCGTGAGATTGGGCCGGAAGCGGCGGGTCTCGGCGAGGTACTCGATCTCGCCGTGCTCCAGGGGGCTGCCGTTGCTCTCGACGACGTAGGCGATTTTCACCACCCCGTCGCGATCCCCGGTGACGCTGAAGCGCACCATGTCGGGCCCGCCGCCCTGGGGGAAACGCGGGCAGCGCGTGCGAGCGTAGCCGCGGTTGCACAGCTCGCGCAGGGTGGTTTCCTCCGGGCGGAACTCGCGCAGCGGATCCACGCAACACAGGCCGGTGTAGGGATCGCCCAGCGGCAGGCGGGGCGGCTTGGGCCAGGCCTTGTCGCTGAAGCGCTCGACGGGGTAAAAATACGGACAGGCCATCGAAAGCCATCTTAGCAGACCGGGACCGCGGAGCCGCCCGTGACGAGCGAACGCTTGCGAGCGCTGGAAGCCCTGCTGGCGCAGGATCCGGGAAACGACTTCGCCCGCTACGGGCTGGCCATGGAGTGGGCCAAGGCGGGCCAGTGGGAGCGCGCCGCGGCCGAGTTTCGGATTTTGCTGGAACGCAACCCCGATTACGCGGCCGCCTACTACCAGGCCGGGCAGGTGCTGGAGCGTCTGGGGCGCATCGAGGAGGCGCGCCAGGTGTATCGCAAGGGCATCGAGGTTCACACGCGGCAGGGCAACCGGCACGCGCGCGAGGAGATCCAGGCGGCGCTCGACCGGCTGGACTGAGGCGGCCGGCGCGGCATCAGAAGGGCACGTCGTCGTCGGTGATGCCCTCGGCGAGCGGCTCTTCGGCGGGCGCGGCCTGGGGCCGCTGAGGCGCGCGGGCGGGCGGTTGCGCCGGGGCTTCCTCGACGGCAGCCGCTTCGGCGCCGCGGGCGCCCAGCAGGAGCAGGTCCTGGGCGACGATCTCGGTCATGTAGCGCTTCTGGCCTTCCTTGTCCTCGTAGGTGCGGGTCTGGATGCGGCCCTCGATGTAGACCCGCTGGCCCTTGGTGAGGTAGTTGGCCAGATTCTCCTGCCGCCAAAGGACAATATTGTGCCACTCGGTCTCCTCTTTCCATTCGCCGGTTTGAGGATCCTTCCAGCGATAATTGGTGGCCAGGGGAAAGGTGGTGCGGGCGACGCCGCTGGTGGTGAAGCGGGTCTCGGCATCTTTGCCCAGGTGCCCGATGAGGATCACTTTGTTGACGCTTCGGGAAGCCATATTTCTTTGCACTCTAGCACACCCGGCAGAGCAGCACCGGGAGCGGGCGGCCGGCGGTCACGCCGGTTCTATAATCAGAACTGCCGGGCGGGCCGCGCCCAGGCGGGGCCCGGCTGTTGTGCGGGCGGAAACGGGCGATACAATAGGGTGACGGCCAGTGGCGTGAGGGTCTGCCGGATGCTGCGGCGCGGTGCGAGGAAAGCCAGGGCGGCCAGGGTGCTCGGAGCGGTGCTGGCGGGGGCGGCCTCTGTGGCCGGGCAGAGCCTGCTGACGGGCGAGGGTCCCGGAGGCAACGTCCGCATCTTCAACACCGATCTGGCCGTGCTGGCCCTGCGCGAGCCGCGCCAGGATCTGCCCTGCACGGTCGTGCCGGTCAAACCCGCGCTGGGTTTCGACCTGCGCTTCCACGGCGGCTACGAAGTGAGCATTCCCCTCAAGGAGCTGGCGGGCTCGGAGAATGTGCTGACCATGATTTTCCGGGTGACGCCGGAAAGCCGCAAGGACGAGCCGGTGTACTTCATCCAGCGGGTCCGGGTGCCGGCCATCGAAGCCGAGGCCAAAGGGGACGCCTATCTGCAAGGGGCCTTCGATCTGGGCGAGGGCCGTTATCAAGTGGACTGGCTGATGCGCGACCGCTCGGAGCGCTTCTGCTCGTTCTACTGGCAGGCGGAAGCGGAGCTGCCGCCCAGAGACAAGGACCTGTTGGTGACCCTGCCGCCGGGAGCAGTGGCGCCGGCCGAGGCCGAACCGTTCCGCGAGGAACCGCCGGTGGAGCGGGTGCAGGACCAGCCGCCCTTGAGCATCAAGGTGCTGGTGAATTTCGCGCCCCAGAACGCCCATTCGGCCACGCTCCAGCCGCTGGACATCGCGGCCCTGGTTTCCATCCTGCGCGGCATCGCGCGCGAGCCGCGCATCAGCAAGTTCTCCGTGGTGGCGTTCAACCTGCAAGAGCAGCGGATTCTTTACCGGCAGGACAACGCCGACCGGATTGACTTTCCCACCCTGGGAGCGGCGCTGCGTTCCTTGAAACTGGGCACGATTGATCTGGCGCGCCTCAGCCAGAAGCACGGGGAGACGGCGTTTTTGACCGAGCTGATCCAGCGCGAGCTGGGCGGGGAGGACCGTCCGGACGCTTTGATTTTCGCCGGGCCCAAAGCGCTGCTGGAGGAGAACGTTCCGCCGGAAGCGCTCAAGGAGGTGGGCGAAGTCGAGTATCCGGTCTTCTACATGAATTACAACCTGAATCCGAGCGCGATGCCCTGGCGGGACGCGATCGGGCGCGCGGTGCGGTTTTTCCGCGGGCGGGAGTTCACCATCAGCCGCCCGCGGGATCTCTGGGCGGCGCTCAACGAGATCGTCTCCCGCGTGGTGCGGCTGAAGAGCGTGCGGCAAGCTTCGGGAGGCGCCTTGCAATGAAGGCTGCGCTCGCCGCGGGGATTCTGGCGGCCGTGCTGCGCCTGGCCACCGGGTGGGCGCCGGCCCAGAAGGCCCACAAGTTCCGCGAGGACAGTCTGGCGCCCTTCGTTCCATCGCCTCCCCTGGTGGTGGAGAAAATGCTCGAAGCGGCTGCGGTGAAGCCTGGCGAGACGGTGTACGATCTGGGCTGCGGCGACGGCCGGATCCTGATCGCAGCGGCGCGCAAGTATCGGGCGCGCGGGGTTTGCGTGGAGATTTCCCCGGAGCTGGCCCAGCGCACCGCCCGGCAGGTGCGCGAGCTGGGCTTGCAGGATCGGATCCAAGTGATCGAAGGCGATCTGCTGGAGGCCGATCTGCGCGCGGCCGACGTGGTGACCCTTTACCTGCTGACCAGCTCGAACGAACGGCTGAAGCCCAAGCTGGAGTCCTCCCTGCGCCGCGGAGCGCGGGTGGTTTCGCACGACTTCATCATCCCCGGCTGGATGGCCTCCCGGGTCGAGAAGGTGCAGGCCAGCGGCCGCGTCCACACCATCTACGTTTACCAGATGCCGCCCAGGCGGCCCTGAAGCCCGCCGGCCTCACCAGCGCTTGAGTCCCTTGGCGCCGATGTCGCGCCGGTAGTGCATTCCCTGGAAGTGGATCCTGGCGGCTGCCTGGTAGGCGCGCTCGATCGCGCCCGGCAAGTCGGCGGCGGAGGCGGTGACGCCGAGCACCCTGCCGCCGGCGGTGAGCAGGCCCTCGGCGCTGCGGCGCGTGCCGGCGTGAAAAACCGTGGCGCCCAGGGCCTCGGCCTCCCGGATGCCGGAGATGGGCCGGCCGGTGTGCGGGGTTCCCGGGTAGCCTTCCGAGGCCAGCACGACGCAGACCGAAGACGAGCCGCTCCAGCGCAGAGCGGACGGATCCAATTCGCCCTGGGCGCAGGCCGCCAGGGCTTCGCCCAGGTCGCCTTCCAGGGAGTGCATCAAGGGTTGGGCTTCGGGGTCGCCCATGCGCACGTTGAACTCCAGCACCCGGGGGCCATCGGCGGTCATCATCAGGCCGGCGTAAAGGAACCCCGTGAACGGAGCGCCCTCGGCGCGCAGGGCGTCAAGGACGGGAAGGATGATGCGCTCGAGGACCTCCTGCCGCTGGGAGGGGCTGAGGATGCGCCCGTCGCAGTAAGCGCCCATGCCGCCGGTGTTGGGCCCGGTGTCGCCGTCGCCCACCGGCTTGTGGTCCTGAGTGCACTCGAAGGGCAGCACGCGGCGGCCGTCGGTCAGCACGATAAAGCTGGCTTCTTCGCCGCGAAGACATTCCTCGATCACCAGGCGCGAGCCGGCCGGTCCCACCAGCCGCCCGGAGAGCAGCCCCTCGGCGGCCTGCTCGGCTGCCTCGCGGGTGGCCGCCACGATCACGCCCTTTCCCGCCGCCAGGCCGTCGGCTTTGAGGACCACCGGGAGGCCGAAGCGGTCCAGGGCCGCGCGCGCTTCGGCCGCGTTCTCGACGACCTGGAACTCGGCCGTGGGGATCCCCGCCCGCCGCATCATCTGCTTGGCGAAGATCTTGCTTCCCTCCAGCCGGGCCGCCGAGGCGGTCGGGCCGACGATGCGCCGCCCGGCCGCGCGGAAGCAATCCACCACGCCCGCCACCAAAGGCGCCTCGGGACCGACCACCGTCAGGTCGGCGTTGACCGCCTCGGCCGCGCGCAGCAGATCCTCTGGGGCGCCGCCCGCCGGCAAACAGGCGGCCACCTCCGCCATACCGGGGTTGCCGGGTGCGGCATACAGAGCGCGAACCGAGGGGCTGCGGGCCAGCCGCCAGCACAAGGCGTGTTCCCGGCCGCCGCTGCCGATCACCAGAACCTTCACCGCCAGAATCTCCTGCCGGATGGGATGCCCGAGGGGCGCAATCTTCGATTGTAGACGAGCGCCGCGGGCCGACGGGCTCCCTCAGTAATTGGTCCAGAGCGCTTCGCGCCGCGGCTTCTTGACGGAATGGCAGTTTTTGGGCGGGGCCTCGTGGCGCCGCCAGTGCTTGTAGAGGGTGTCCATCAGATCGCAGCGGTAGCCCGAGACGGCCGCCTTGCCCCGGACGGTGTTCAGCGCGGCCGCCAGGGCGCGGTGTTCCTCGTCGCTCATCTCGAAGCCGTAGGCTTTCGAGTCGCCGCGGGCGGCGTGCACGTAGGGCGGATCGCAGTAGAACAGGGTGTCGCGGTCGTCGTAGAGGCGGATGACCTCCAGGGCGGGGCGGTTCTCGATCTGCACGCGCAGCAGGCGCAGCGCGATGGCGGGCAGGTCCTCCACGGCGCCCAGCCAGCGGGAGACCGCCCCGGCCATGCCGCTGCGGCTGGTGTTCTTGCAATTGGCCCAGCGGCCCAGGGAGGCGGTCTGGGCCAGTCCGGTGCGGGCCTGCCGGGCGCGCACGTAAAAGCGGCGGGCGCGCTCCAGGTCGCTCAACTCGGCGGCGGGCCGGCCGAGGGCCCGATAGAACTCCTCGCGGGCGAAGGGCGTCAGCCCGATCAGCTCGATCAGCCGGTCTTTCTCGTCGCGCAGCACGCGGAAGAAATTCACCACCTCGCCGTCCAGGTCGTTATAGGTCTCCACGGGCGAAGGGTCGCGGTTCAACAGCACGGCGGCCGAGCCGCCGAAGGGTTCGCAGTAGTGGTGGCAGCGGGGCAGGAGCGGCAACAGCCAGCCCAGATGGCTGAATTTGCCGCCGTACCATCCGAAAGCGATGAGCTTGCGGCGGCCGGGGCGGAAGGGCGCTTCAGCCGGCGGCGGGAGCTCGGCGGCCGCCGGCGGCGAAGGCTTGCTGCGGCGCATTCAGGGCCATGCTAGCTGCCGGCGCCGGGAAGGGTCAAGCGGCCGTCGGGGCCCGGTTCAAGGCGGCGCGCGCCGGGCGGCCTGACATGCCCAGGTAGATCCTGACCCAGGATCTGCTTGGG
>Ga0209018_1000329_pt1 | contig 45290 bp, 38 predicted proteins | sample YNPBryBLVA2012_FD_185814 | JGI IMG/M metagenome (GOLD analysis project Ga0209018, IMG submission 185814) | Anoxygenic and chlorotrophic microbial mat microbial communities from Yellowstone National Park, USA - YNP Bryant BLVA 2012 (SPAdes)... ...
TATTGGCGAGACTTCGTTTGCACGTGTTGAAGCTTTTGCGGCACGAGAAGGGTTGGCCTTATTCGACGCCATCAGACGCGCAGATGAGATTCCCGATCTCAAGAAACCGGCCAAGGTTGCTCTGCTTTCGTTTGCTGAGATGATCATGCATCTACATGAGCTCAGCACACAAGTTGGCGTTCACCGCCTGACTGACGAAGCCTTGGTGGTTTCTGGATATATCGAGGCGCTCCGGGAAGAGCGCACGATGGAGAGTCAGAGCCGACTAGAAAACCTGCAGGAGTTCGTGTCTGTAACCGAACAGTTCGCAATGAGCAGCGAAGACACCAGCTTGCCAGCTTTTCTAGAACAGGTCAGCCTAATATCCGACATCGACACTTACGACGCATCCGGCGACTCCATAACGCTCATGACGCTGCACTCGGCTAAGGGGCTTGAGTTTCCGGTTGTGTATTTAGTCGGAATGGAAGAGGGCGTATTTCCGCATCGCAGATCCATTGACGATCCAGACGAACTAGAAGAAGAACGCAGGCTGTGCTACGTCGGGATGACCAGGGCCAGGTTCGAGTTAGTTCTCTCCTTCGCACACCAACGGATGGTTATGGGAGAGTTGCAGCGGTCGGTTCCATCCCGGTTCATTTTCGAAATTCCCAGCGAGCTTTTTGCCCAAGCCCCCCCACCCAGCCGCCGCGCTAACGGCATCGATTGGCGCACGCAGTTCAAGCCAAAGCGACCCTCTGGAACCGCCACATTCAGGCCGGGCACAAAAATCGAACATCCGACCTTCGGTTCAGGCATTGTAATCAACTCATCCGGTAGCGGCGATGATGAGCAAGTGACAGTGGCCTTCGACACGGCGGGGATTAAGAAGCTGCAAGTGTCCTTTGCCAATCTAGTCAAGGTTTAACCTATTTTTATGCAGGGGCACAATAGCCATGCAGGCGAGTCTTTTTCCCTGTTATCAGGGCGCGAAGAAGGGTAGTGTAATGGAACACTATGAGGACGGGTCCGAGCGGCTGGGTCGTATTTGGCGTAATTTCAAATTGTGCGACTTCTGCGGCGCACTAAATCCGGTCAGGAATCGCGAGTGCTTCGTATGTGGTTGGCACGGGATGTTCGAGGAAGACAGCGAATCCGTGGCAAATGCACTAAGGGAACTAGAGTATAAGTACGGCGCAGTCGACGAATCGTTGTTTGCACCGGAAACCCTGCCGAGTGAGCTTCCTAAAACAAGCAGCTGGGCTGGCTTCTGGGAATCGATAAAACGATTGCTGGCCGGGTTTAGCATTGCGCGGATAAGGGTTTAGATACAACGGGAGGGCAGGCAGTAGTACAAGGTTCAGCGCTCAAACGGTATCAGGACAACATAAATGCTCAGCATTAAAAACAGAGGATTGCAAGCAGGTAAAGAGAGCAGATAACCTTCGAATGCTGAGCGGACCGGAAGCACCTATCCAGTTGGAATCCCCGCAGAAAGAAGTGCCGCATGAGCACGAGTATTGAGCAGAATGCGAACATCTTCGTGCTTGCGTGGATCAACGGATCCAGACATTCTTACCGTAACAAATGCCGCTCCATACTGAGACAAGCCATCGCATACGATGTTGTCCCTCACGGTTTCAGGGTACTCGCGATGAAGAGCTTCGCCAACGGCGTTGAGAACGTCTCGAATCTTGTCAAGGTCAATGGAGCCAGCGACAGGAAGATCGAAATTGGCGCGAAACGCTCCGCGGGAATGGTTGCATACCTGCGCAATATCCCCGTTTGCGATGATGTGGAGCCGACCGGCAGAATCACGTAACCTGGTAGCGCGCATTCCCAGCTCCTCAACCAAGCCGGTAACCGATCCTACAGTTACGTAGTCCCCCACCCCATAATGGTCCTCCAAGAGTATGAAGAACCCTGCGATCACATCGCGCACTAACTTCTGCGCGCCGAACCCCACCGCAAGACCAGCTATGCCCGCTGTAGTTATAAGCGGGACGACGTTGAGACCAACCGCTTGCAGCACCATAATAAAGGCAATCAATGTTAACACCAACCCGGCCACACTTTTCATCGCACTTCGCATAGCCAAAAGCCGCGATTTCCTGCTCTCGCTAGCAGAGCTGGCTACATGTGTCAACGGTATCAAAGTAAGGCGGTCAATAAGAGAAAACAGCAACAGTCGAACCAGGAAGTAGATGACAATGATTGCAACTACCGTGTATAGCGACTGTAGCATACGTGGGCCGTATTCTCTGAAGAACAGCACCATCAGGCGCTTGAAGTTCATTTGTGGTCCTCCGGGGTCGAATGCCAATTGAGCCGGGAGCTGGCTCCCGGCTCTAAGGTTTATGCGTATTTTGTTCTATCTATCTTCTTCGCAGGAAAGCCGGGATATCCAGCTCGCCCTCCGGTATGAGGACCGCCTCAGTGGTCTCCTGAGACGGCTGTGGCCTTGCGGGCTCTTCGTCGACCGCTGCCGCTGCAGTTGCGCGCGCAGCCACTCGATGCGACGACCGTTCGGGCTGGTCAAATCCAGTAGCGAGCACAGTGATTTTAACTTCGTTCTGCATGTTCGGGTCGATCACTGTGCCAAAGATAACGTTGACGCTATCGGTGTCGCAAGCCTTGTAAACAATATCCGCAGCCTCGTAGACCTCCATTAGGGTCAGATCAGGACCGCCAGTAATGTTGATCAAGACACCACGAGCGCCGTCAATGGTAGTCTCGAGCAATGGGCTGGCGCAAGCCGCCTCTGCCGCGTGCACGGCTTTCTGCTCACCTGTGGCATATCCAATGCCCATCAGAGCGGTTCCCTGATCTTGCATTATAGCTTTCACGTCGGCAAAGTCGACATTGATCATTCCCGGAATGGTGATGATGTCTGAAATGCCCTGGACGCCCTGTCGGACCACGTCGTCGGCTACTTTGAACGCATCGCCCAAGGTAGCGCGCTTTTCGACGACGCTCAGAAGCCGGTCATTCGGAATAACTATAAGAGTGTCGACGTTTTCCTTGAGTTCTTTCACACCGGCCTCGGCGGCCTTGGCCCTACGGGGCCCTTCGAACGCGAACGGCTTTGTGACGACTGCAACTGTAAGAGCGCCAAGCTCTTTAGACATCTGCGCTATGACGGGGGCAGCGCCGGTCCCCGTGCCGCCGCCCATGCCGGCAGCGATGAACACCATATCCGCACCTTCGATGAGCCTGCGGATTTCTTGCTTGCTCTCTTCGGCCGAAGCCTTGCCGATCTCGGGATCGCCGCCGGCACCGAGTCCACGAGTCAAGTTGGCGCCCAACTGGAGCTTGCTCTTTGAATTAGAAAGCTCCAAAACTTGAGTATCGGTGTTCATTGCAATGAAGTCGACGCTTTTCACTCCTGCGTCGATCATCCGGTTGACAGCGTTAGTACCGCCTCCACCAACTCCGACAACTTTTATCTTGGCGTAATACTCACCTGCACCGTTCCCCATTCGACCGAGCTCCTCTCCATGGCAATATGTAAACTGACTAGCCGAAGACCTTTCTGAGCATATCCCGCATAACTTGCTTTAGTGTAGCGGTTTTCTCCTGCTCCCGCAAGCCTGCATGGTGGCGTGCGGCATACATTACAAGTCCGACGGCGGTGGCGTAGACAGGGCTGTCCACGGTATCCTTAAGCCCGCCGACATTGCGCGGCTGGCCAAGCCTCACGGGCATGCCGAGGATTTTCTCGGCAAACTCCACAGTACCCGGCAACAGCGATCCGCCTCCTGTTAGCACGGCCCCCGCCGGAAGCAGCTCTAGGTAGCCGGACTTCATCAACTCCTCGCGCACCATCTGGAATATTTCTTGCATTCTAGGTTCTATGATGCGGGCAAGGATGTTTAGCGGCAGTTCTCGGGGAGCATCGGCGCCAAGGCTGGTAACGTGGAAAACAGCCTCTTCAGAGGCTAGGTTAATCGTGGCGCATCCGTACTTGATCTTGGTCGCCTCGGCTTCTTCGAGCGACGCCCGTAGTCCCACAGCGATGTCACGCGTAACGTAGTTACCGCCGATGGGCACGACGGCCGTGTAGTAGATCTCTCCTCCGGTGAAGACGCCAACGTCGGTCGTGCCTCCGCCGATATCGATCAGGGCGACTCCAAGGTCTTTTTCGGCTTCAAGCACGGTGGACTCGCTGGTAGCAAGGTGTTCAAGCACGGTCATGTCAATTGCTAGGCCAGCCTTTTGAACGCACTTTACGACATTATCCAAAAACGTACTGGAGCCGGTAACTATGTGGGTATCTACCTCAAGCCGACTTCCTGACATACCAATCGGGTCCCTGACACCATCTTGCCCATCGACGCTAAAGCCCCGTGGGATTGCATGCATTATCTCGCGCTCAGGTGGCAGCACGATCGACTTGGAAGTCTCCACCACGCGTTCCACGTCCGCAGCGGATATATCCCTGTCCGAGCCAGTAATGGCGATAACTCCGCGACTATTAAGCGACGAAATATGCTCGCCGGTCACTCCGGTCACCACGCTGCGAATGCTGACGGTGCCGGCCATTCTCTGCGCCTTGTCTACGGCGCTGCGAATAGCCTCCGTAGTAGCTTCAATGTCCACCACGACGCCCTTACGCAATCCATCCGATGGCGTAAGTCCGACTCCAATCACGTCTACCTTAGCAGCATCGAAGTCAACATCCGCCAGAACGCAGCACGTTTTGGTGGTTCCTATATCAAGTCCAGCTATGAATTCTCTTTGGCTCAATGCTTTCTCCCTGTGCGCCACCGACGCCGTCCAGCATCAAGAGGCATCCCGTCTTCGCCGCAAGCTAGTCTGAGTCAGCCAGTAGCGTCTGATCAGCGAAAGGTTCAGAAAGACTCGGCCACCCAGTGCCACGACAGCGGCCAGGTATAGATCGGCTCCGATCTGGACTCCAAGATAGACAAGCGCAGCGGCCAGGATGGCGTTCATCGCGAATCCCGTGATGAAGATGTCGTCGTGGAACTTGCCCTCGATTCCAGCCCTGATTCCTCCGAAGATCGAGTCGAGCCCTGCCAACGTGGCAACTGAAAGATAAGGCGCAAACGCCGACGGTATTCTCGTCGGCATCCAGTAGACCGTGAGGAACCCGATCACCAACCCCCCGAAGGGAAGCCAAATCATCCCTATCTCCCGCAATGCAGATTATTTTCTGCTGCCCACTGCATAGTAGAGCTGGGCAGTTACAGCCGTTTAACGCGATTTCCCGGACGGGCTCGTCACCGGCTGTGACCTAAAAATCGGCGAACTGCCAGTATAGGCCGGCACCGTGATCGAATTGCTCTTCTTAATCTCAATCATATCCAACAAAATGAGTCCGTCGGCGGCGCCACCTGGGGTAGTAAGAGCCTTTTCAAGAGCAGATGGGTCGCCAATCGCCTTAATAATGAATGGCGGGGCGATGCGAACGGAGTTCACCATTACCGCCGCTCCGACACATCGGATCGACGAGTTGGCAACCAGCCTCTGCCCATTTATGGAAATCGCCTCGGCTCCGGCACCAAACAGTTCGTTGGTAACGTTCTGGATGTCATAGTCGTGGGCAAGGTAGTTTTCTATTACGTCTTTGCGAGTCTCCGACGGGTCAAGCTTTGGACTATCGTGAATTGTAACCACGACTCCCGGCCCCCTGACAGCCACAGTACCCGCCAGCAGTTTGGCTTCCGTAAGCGCCTGTTCAAGCCCACGCGCACTTCTGATACCCGACGCCTGCTGTGCGGCCATACGTTCGTAACGAGCCTTCGTTCTGGCAAGGTCGCGCTGCAACCTTTGATTATCCTGTTTGGTCATCATAAAGGCCGCACGCAACGCATCCATTCGGTCCGGCATACCTTCTTTAATTACCTGACGCTGAGTTTTGAATGACAGCGCGAGAAGCATGCCTAGAACAATGCATAAGGCTGTTACTTGGAACACCCACGACGAACTTCGCGAGGTTGGTGAAATGGTTGACATCCGATTCTCGCCGTACCCGCGTTAGGATGCTACCTGGGAGACTACCTTAGGCTTCCACACAGGTGCGCTGGGACAGCTCAAATCAATGTAGAGCGCATCCCGCGCTATGGACGGTCGGTAGACCAGGGCTCTTCGCAGCGTTGACATTTTTCCTTCAATGTCATCCGGCTGACCCAGCTTGACATAGAAGCCATTTCCCATATTTAAGCACATATCACCACAGGGGTCAACCGATATTTTGGCGACTTTCAGGCCCTCTTCGCGCGCGCACTTTAGCGCTTTGATGGCACAGTCCAGACCGACGCATTGGTGCCTACGCCCCAGCGTTGTTACACGCTCATCTTGAACAGATATGAGAGGCAAGCCATCCTTTGGAGAGGAAACCCGATGGAACGGCGTGCCATCGTCCTGTATCAGAAAGAAACCGTTGGCGGAGGCAACAGTCGCGAACGGCTTGCGCTCCCAAACACGAATCCATATCTTATTGGGGAAGCGTCGCCCAGTCTTCACAACTGCTACCTCTGGAAGTCGCTTTATCTGCACAATTATTGGTGTATGCCTTAAAAGCAATATGTTCTTGCCAAGGGCGATACCGGCGGCGGACTTCACGGCATGCCTGTCGGCAAGCTTGACACCGTCGATTTTGACTTCCCGCACTACGAAATGTGGGCTATTAAGAGCAAACGCAATGGTGCCCGCCATAATCCCGGAAACAGTAAACACCGAGAACAAGAGCAAGTAATTGGGCTTTCTTTTGTTGCGTGGTCTTCTTGCGCGGCATGTCCCGCGAGGAGTGGTCCTGCCGGAGGTAGTTCGCATCATCTTCCCATTCCCTCCTTCAGAGCGTAATCGATAAGCATATCTAAAAGCTTACTGAAAGAGATGCCGGCAGCATCGGCAGCGCGGGGCAGGAGACTAGTTGGTGTCATACCTGGAACAGTATTGACCTCAAGCACAAACATGCCCTCCTCGCTCTGGATAATGTCGACTCTCGACACCCCGCGGCAGCCGAGCGACTTGTGCGCCGCAATGGCCAGGTTCTGGGCGTATTTGGTAGCATCCTCACCAATGGGAGCTGGCACAATTTCGTCCGTGGCTCCCGGCGTATACTTTGCTCGGTAATCGTAAAACCCTTTGGCCGGGACAATTTCGATTACCGGCAGCGCGAACGGGTCGTCATTGCCAAGCACGCTAACTGTAAGTTCGCGCCCCCTTATGAACCGCTCGATTACAATCAGGCTGTCAAATTCGGCAGCCTTTGAGATAGCATATCCCAACTCATCCGGGCCGTCAACCCGGCTAATACCGATGGTAGAACCCTGCCTGCTGGGTTTGACGACAACGGGATAGCCCAGGGCGGCAACGACCTGGTTGACTTCGTTGGAATCCCAACTTCCGGCACCTGGATGCGCCTTGATATCGACAGAGGCGGGAACGGGGATGCCGTCGGCGGCCATCACCTTCTTGGCCATCACCTTGTCCATTGCAAGAGCGCTGGCAAGAACACCGGAGCCGGTATACGGAATGCCAAGCAGTTCAAGCACGCCCTGTATCGTGCCATCCTCACCGTAACGGCCGTGCAAAGCAACAAAGACAACGTCCGGACGAAAACTAGAATCGCACGAGGTTATTTGATCGAACGAAACGAGCCTCCCGGAACGAGTAAGCTCATCACAAGCAGCCGCAACAACCTCGACTTCATCGCCCGCACCCGGTTGACAGGATCGGCAACTGCCAGACATAAGCGCCGCATCCACACCGAAAGCTTCGTATTTGTTATGATCGAGACCCTCGAGTACCTGTCGACCCGTGGAAAGCGACACGTTGCGCTCCGACGATAGCCCTCCCATCAATACCGCGACCCGCATCTTCTTGCCTTCTACCATTCTCCGACCAATCTCACCTCGTATTCCAATTCTATCCCATGCTTTTCGCGAATCAGCTCCCGCACTCGCTCGGCTAGCCTGACAAGGTCGGAGGCGGTCGCTCCACCGTCGTTCATAATGAAGTTGCCGTGCAGGTCGGATACCACCGCCCCGCCCTCACGCATTCCTTTGCCGCCTGATATCTCGATAAGATATCCGGCGTGGGAGCCGCTGGGATTCTTGAAGAAACATCCGGCGCTTCGACCCTGCGGATGGACCTGGAGTCTGCGCTTGCGACATGCCTCAAGCGAGCGGCGTATCTCTTCAGCGGAGCCTGTTTTTAGCCTCAACGACGCCGAGGCTATGACACGCGACCGATCGTCCTGAAACACACTCTTGCGATAGCGGAGGCCACACTCCTCCGCGCTCAGTTCGTAGTGTTCGCCATCTGAATCCACGACAAACACGCTTTCGACCACCTGATCTATATAGCCACCCTCATTTGTGCCTGCGTTCATTACAATCCCCCCGCCGATTGTGCCGGGAACAACCCCAGGACCCTCTAGCCCACCCAGTCCTCGTGCGGCAGCAAAATCCGCCACGCGAGCGACGCGTGCCGCCGCGCCGGCTCTTACGAGATTGCCTTCAGCCCAAATACTCTCCAAGTCGCCTATCAGATGGATAACCACGCCACGTACGCCACGGTCAGACACGAGCAGATTCGCCCCGTCTCCTAAAACCATCCAAGGCATCTGTTCAGAACCAAGGTATCGCATCAGCAGCGATAGCTGACCGATCGTGGATACTTCGACGAAAATGTCCGCCGGACCACCGACGCCAAGGGTCGTATGCCTGGACATCGGCTCGCGCTCTATTACACGGGCACCTGTAATCTTGCGAATGGTCTCGGCTGCGCTCATGTGGCGATCGACCTGTCTTTTAATATCGAGGCAAGTTCCTCGCCGACGGTTCTTATGTCTCCGGCACCGATCACCATCACCATATCACCTGGTCGAACGCGCAAGGCAAGAGAGGCGGCGATGCCGGCTTTGTCGGATTCACACGTGAAAGACTCATATCCAAACGCTACGAGCTGATCCGCGATTAGATTACTGGTAACGCCAGGAATCGGCTTTTCCCGGGCCGCATAGATGGGCGCAAGGACTACTTCGTCAGCAAGCGCCAGCGCCTCAGCAAACTCGTGGGCAAACAGCCGCGTTCTTGAATAGAGGTGCGGCTGAAAGACCGCCACAATACGACTATCGCAGGCAGATCGGGCCGCCGATAAAGTGGCCTTTATCTCGTTTGGGTGGTGGGCGTAGTCGTCAATTACAGTCACGCCGCCGTCGTCGTAAAGAATCTCGAAGCGCCGCCTAACACCACAGAACGAGCCAAGGGCCTCGCGCACGTCTTCGAAATCAATGCCGAGTTCGAAAGCTACGGCGGCTGCGGCAAGCGCGTTGTAAACGTTGTGCGTACCTGGCACGCCAAGCTTGATTCGACCCAGGTTGACCCCATCGCGAGACAAGGTAAAGCTTGGGCTGAGTGAGGACACGTCAACGCTTTCGGCAGTGACGTGACTGTCGGAGGCAAAGCCGAAATACAAAGCTCGCCGCCCGCTAGCACCTGCAAGGCGCCAAGCGCGCTCGTCATCGCCGCACGCGATGACGCAGCCGTCTTGGTCAACACCGCTGAGAAAACCTGCGAAACCGGCCTCAACATTTTCGGCAGTCCCATAATGGTCAAGGTGATCGGCATCTACGTTGGTAACGACGGCGATGGACGGTTTGAGATGCAGAAACGAACCATACGCCTCGCAGGCTTCGGTTAAGAAGATCGAACCGTTACCAAGTCGAGCGTTGCCGCCAAGTGAGGCTACGTCGCCGCCAACAAGCACGGTCGCTTCGACGCACGCCACGTCTAGCACTGCGCTGATCATAGAGGTGGTAGTGGTCTTGCCGTGTGTACCGGCAACGGCGATGCGACAAGCGTAGGGTTGCATAAGCGCACCCAGCATTTCCGATCTCTCGATCTGCTTTATGCCGCGCTTCTCAGCTTCCACGCGCTCGACGTTATCCGTAGGTATTGCCGCCGAGTAGACGACGAGATCCGCGCCATCGAGGTTGGCAGGCGCGTGTCCGATGGCTACCCTGACGCCAGCAGCCGAAAGCCTGCGGGTGGCGTCGTTTGCTTGACGATCGGAGCCGGAGACGGTCTCTCCGCGCTGGTGAAGTATCTGGGCGATCGCAGACATTCCCGCGCCGCCGATTCCTATAAGATGATAGTGCAACTTACTGACCTCTGAATAAACTAACTGCAAACCCAGTCTAAAAACGCAGCACTGACCGCACAGGTTGCGCCGTCAAGCCACCGAACAAACAACTTCCGCAACGTGTCTAGCTGCGTCCGGTCTACCGATGGCCCGGGCGGCTTCGCCCATGGACGCAAGCTTTGAGGGCGCACCGCGAAGGTCGAGAATCGCCTGTGTGAACTGCTCCTGGCTGAGCCCTGTCTCTTCCAGCACAACCGCCGCACCCATCTTGCTTAAGCAAGAAGCGTTTCGCCGTTGCTCGTCAGTATAGGCGTGTGGATAAGGCAGAAGCACACTCGGCTTTCCGAGCGCGGTGATCTCCGCCACGGTCGACGCTCCACTGCGCGCCACTACGAGATCAGCAGATGCAAGCGCCGATGGAGCGTCAACGTAGCCTCTTACAAGATAGTTTCGACTCTCAACTGGCGGAAAGTCTTTAAGGTTGCGTTCGCCCACTTGATGCAAGACCTGTATTGTGCCATCATCCAACCTAGGCCAAGCCCCGAGAAGTAGCTCGTTGAGCCGCTTGGCACCCTGACTACCGCCAATTGCGACGATGACAAAGGCGCTCTCGTCAAGTCCCAATTGTCGGCGGGCCGCGTTTTTTGCGGGCGGTTGTCTAAACTCACGGCGGATAGGTGTACCGGTTATTACAACTTTGTCGGCCGGAAACGCACTTGCCGCCTCCTCAAAACCACAGCATATCTTCGTAGCGAGTCGAGCGAGCCATAGGTTGGTACGACCCGGCACAGCGTTCTGCTCCTGAATGACAATGCGCCGCCCATAGCTCCACGCCGCAATCAGCACTGCCGCTGTGGTATAACCGCCGGTACCCACTACCACATCAGGGTCAAATTCCTTTACGACGCGGCGAGCTCGAAACACTCCCACACCCAGCCGCGCCAGCGAGGCCGCATTGCGACACGATATCGACTTCGTAAGTGGGCTGCTTCGCACAGCACGAAAAACGAGCCCATACTCAGCGGCGATCTTGCCTTCGGGACCGTGCGAACTACCGACGAACAGCAACCTTGCGTGCGGATCGGCTTCCTGTAGCGCTTGTCCTATACTTATGGCGGGGTACACGTGACCGCCGGTCCCGCCACCTGTCAAGATCACTTTCATTTAGTTCTCGTTCTTCCAAAGTTACGTTGGTCTGCCTGGACAGAGCTAGAAGAATCCCTGTCGCGACGAGCATCGACATCAGCGAGGACCCGCCGTAGCTGATAAAGGGCAGTGGGACGCCAGTAGCCGGGATCGACGAGCTCACCACAGCCACGTTAATAAGCGCCTGCAAACTGACCATAGAGGTCACTCCGACGCCCAACAGATTGCCGTAACAACTGTTACACTTGCGGGCAATCTCGAAGCCACGGTAAGTGAACCACAGGAACGCCGCCAGCAGGACACAACAGCCAAGCAAACCGAGCTCCTCACCCACCGTCGCGAATATGAAGTCGGTGGATGCAGCAGGCAAGTAGAACTTTTCGCGTCCCTCGCAGGGACCAACACCGGTGAGACCGCCCGTTCCGAGCGCGATGAGCGAATGGATCACCTGGTAGCCATCACCGTAACGATCTCTCCATGGATCAAGCCAGGTAGTGATGCGATCAAAGCGATAGGGTTGCATTATAACCGCCAGTCCTGCCAGCACAGCTACGCAAACGGCCAACGCAAATACGTGCTTGAGTAGCGCGCCAGAGGCTATCCACAGCCCAAAGGCTACAGCTACAACGGCGATGGAGGTTCCCATGTCGGGCTCGAGGACAATCAGTCCGGCTACTATCGCAACCGTCAGCACGGGTGTGAACCAGCTCGAGTTGGCCCCGCGAATTCGGTCTTTGCGCCGAGCTAGAAATCCGGAAAGATACAGAACAACTGCAAGCTTTGCAAGCTCCGACGGCTGGATTGATATCGGGCCAACCTTGAACCAGCGATATGCGCCGTTAGCCTTATAGCCGATCCCCGGTATCATCACCGCAATCAGCATCAACATCGAGAGGATGAGCACAGGGGCGGTCATCCTCAAAAACCACCGCAGCCTGATCCTGGAGACTATAAGCATCGCGCAGAGGCCAACAATCGCATAGACTACCTGACGCTTGACCATATACCATACATCATAACCGGCCCACTTCGCGCCGCCGGTCTTGGCATAGCTAGCGTCAAATACCAGGAGTACGCCAAAAGCCACCATAAGGACCACCGTGGTTAGGAGGCCGACATCCGGCGGCCCGAGATTCGCTTCGTTTTTCACGTCGAAGCACACCCCTCTCTTGCGTAGTCCATTACGATCTGCTTGAAAGCCTGACCTCGCTCCTCAAACGAACTAAACATGTCGAAACTAGCACACGCCGGTGTAAGCACGACGACATCCCCAGGCACAGCTATTGATCGGGCGATATCCACTGCCTCGTTCATAGAGCCTGCACGAGAGATATGATCGTAGCCCACTGACCGAGCCGCCTCGTGTATCAAATCGCCGTCTGCACCAATGAGCACGACGTGCTTCACCTTGCGCACGAACGAAGCGGCAAGCGGGGCAAAGTCCAACCCTTTTTCCTTGCCGCCGGCAATAACGATTTGAGGCTCACGTATTGCTTCAATGGAACGCACCGCGGCGTCGATGTTCGTGCACATGGAATTGTTGATATACTCAACGCCATCAATGACGGCCACCGGCTCCAACCTGTGCTCGATCGGGTGAAATCCCCGTATGGCATTCAGAACGCTTTCGGTCTTCACACCCAGAGCAATGGCAGCGCATGCGGCAGCCAAGATGTTCTCGACGTTGTGCTCGCCACGCAGCAGGATATCGCTTCTCCGGCAAATTACGAACTCATCGCCGTTATGCCTGATGACCAGTTCGTCGCCACGAATGAAGCCGCCTTCGTCCGGTTCGATTATGCGCGAGAAACGCATAACTCGGCCGTTTAAAGATTGCGCAAGTGAGGCAGTGAAAGGATTGTCGGAATTGATGATGGCGAAATCGTTGGGTGTTTGGTTTGCAAATATGCGAGCCTTTAGGTTAGCATACTCTTCTACGCCAGAGTGGCGATCAAGGTGGTCAGCAGTAACGTTGAGTAGAGCGGCGACGCGCGGGCGAAAATCGCTAATCCATTCGAGCTGAAAAGTGCTGATCTCCGCCACTATAAAGCCGTCTGCGCTGGTCTCGAGTGCCGCCGTGATAAGCGGTTTGCGAATATCGCCAGCAACAACATTGCCGGCTATTGCAGTCTCTCGCGCATCGGCCTGGAACATCCTACCTGTCAGGACGGTGGTTGTGGTCTTGCCATTGGTGCCAGTTATGCCGATAATGGGCGCTTGGGCTATGCGATAGGCAAGTTCAATCTCCGAGATAATAGGGATGCCACGTCGGCGCGCCTCGGCAAAGACTGGTATGTGGGCAGGAACTCCGGGACTGGGAACCAGCATATCCGCGCCGTCGAGCGAGACATCTATTGAGCCAAGGCGGGTCTCCACACCTAGCTCGTGGGCCTGGGAGATGGCCGCGGCAAGCTCCGATTCGGGCTTATGGTCGTAGAGCACTACGTTGGCACCGAGCTTGCGCATGGCCGAGGCAACGGCAAGGCCAGTTCGAGCCATGCCTATGACGACAATAGTCTTGCCCGCGTAGTCAGTCATTACCAGACCCTCCACGCGGCACCGGCAAAACCGATGAAGGCCGCAATGACACCCATAACCCAAAATCGTATTACAACTAGCTGCTCAGGCCAACCGCCAAGCTCAAAGTGATGGTGTATCGGGCTCTTTCTGAACACTCGGCGACCCGTGCCAGAGGTAAGCCGCGTATACTTGAATACTGCCCACTGAACGATCGTCGACACGCCGTCGATAACGAACACCAAGCTAACGACGATCATCAACAATTCACGATGAGTAAGCACAGCTATCGCAGGAAGTCCGACGCCAATGGCTAGGCTGCCCGTGTCACCCATGAAAACCCGCGCGGGGTTGGAATTGAACCACAGAAAAGCAAGACACGACCCGCCTATTGCCATAGCCAGGCCGATTAGTGCCGTGTTATCGAAACCAACATGCGGCGGAACAAGCATGAGAATCGCAACGTATGCGACAGCAGCGATCGATATGAGGCCGGACGCTAGGCCGTCGAGACCGTCGGTTATGTTCACGAAGTTGGCCATCCCGACGATGAAAACGACGGCGAAGACCCAGTACAAGTTGCCGGCCAGTATCGGCGTCCCTGCGGCGGAAAGGGCGGGCAGGAACGATTCCGGCCTTTGGGCAAGCCATATCACGAACGCGGTTACGAGCAGAATCTGAGCGGCCGCTTTGGGTTTGCTGGCAATACCACGGACACCACGCACAGGGTGGATGGTAAGATAATCGTCCACAAGCCCAATTAAAGCAAAGCCAAGCATCAGCAGCAGAACTCCGAGAAGGTCCTGGGCGCGTGCGTGGTCCGCAGTGGGTAGTGCGAGACCGCTCGAACCGGAAAGGCTGTAGGAGACGACGAGCGCGCCAGCCAAGATGCCTGCAATGATGATCAGCCCTCCCATTGTTGGCGTACCTGCTTTGCCGCTGTGAGATTCCGGCTGGTCTGCGCTGATGGTCTGGCCGAGATTACGGCGTTTGAGCGCCGCGATCGTTCCGGGCGCGAAGATCATCGCGACCGCAAATGCGACCATAAAAGGTAGACCGGTTAAAGATAGCTCAAGCGGCAAGCAGCCCCTCCACAACTCGCTCCATTTTCATCGCACGAGAGCCTTTGACCAGCACCACATCCCGCTCTCGAACCTTGTCTGGCAGCTCTTTCGCAGCCCTCCAACTATCATCGAACTCGCTGACCGCGGAAACCGGCATTCCGGCGTCTATGGCACCGCGTGCAATCAGCTTTGCAAGTTGACCGACAACGACGAGCATATCCACGCCCATCTCGCGCACTGCCCGTCCCACTTCGAGGTGAGCCTCGGCAGCATGCTCGCCGAGTTCGAGCATGTCGCCAAGAACCGCTATCTTGCGCTCACCCTCCATCATCGCGAGTGTCTTAAGCGCGCTATGCACGGACGCTGGGCCGGCGTTGTAACTGTCGTCGATTATTACGAACCCTCTTCGCGAGGGAACGACGTTGGAACGCTTCTCCGGGGCCTTGAAGGCGGCGAGCGCGTCTCTAATCTGTTCGTGCGGGATGCCTAAATGCTCTCCTACGGCTATTGCGGCGAGGGCGTCTTTGATATTGTGTTCCCCCGGAACCGGAACGCGGACTTCAAACGATCCGGACGGTGTAGAAACGTTGAAAGTGCAGCATCCTGTAGAATCGATACCGGCGGAAGTGGCCCTCACTTGCGCGCCTGGGCTTTCACCAAACGAAACAACTGGACAGTTGGCTCTGCGGCTGAGGTATTCGAAATAATCGTCGTCGGCATTGAGAACAGCCAGACCGTCTGCAGGCAAATAGTCCAAAAGTTCGCCCTTAGCATCGGCAATGGCGTCGAGCGTGCCGAGAAGTTCGATATGAGACAGATGAATATTGGTGATCACGCCAATCGATGGGCGAGCAATGCGTGCGAGATACTCGATCTGCCCCGGTCCCCGCATAGCCATCTCCACAACTGCCGTAACATGCTTGGGCGTAAGATCGAAAAGCGTAAGCGGAAGCCCGATCTCATTGTTGAAGTTGCCTGCATTCTTGAGAACAGGCCCTTTTGCAGCAACGACTGCGGCAATCATCTCCTTGGTAGTAGTCTTGCCCACACTGCCTGTGACACCCACGACGACGGGGTTGAATTTGGCGCGATAGTACGAAGCCAAGTCGCCTAAAGCAATGAGCGTGTCTTCTACACGAATAGCAAGTTGATTGGTCTCGACCTTACGCGTGACCATAATCCCCGAAGCGCCCTTTGCGAGCGCGTCCGCCAGGAACTTGTGGCCGTCGGAGCTCTCGCCCGTGAGGGCGACAAATAGATCGCCCGGTTTGAGAGTACGGGTGTCGGTGCTGACGCCCAGTATTTTGGTCTTGGGGCTGCCTGATGTAAGCTCACCCTTACACGCCTTGACGACTTCGGCTGCTGTGACCGGCTGCATTATGCCACCAACTCCGCAAGTATTCCTCTGGCGACCTCGCGGTCGTCGAAGTGTATTGTCCGATCGGCAAATATCTGGTAATCTTCGTGCCCCTTGCCAGCGATCACGACCAAATCGCCTTTTACGGCTGTGCCGAGAGCCAGTCTAATCGCCGCGGCCCGGTCGACCTCTACCAGTACGCGACCCACTGCATTTTCGGGGACTCCGACGAGTATTTCATTGATAATCGCGCCTGGATCCTCGGAGCGCGGATTGTCCGAAGTGATAACCACAACATCCGCGAGGCGAGCGCCGATTTCGCCCATAATCGGCCTTTTTCCACGGTCGCGGTCGCCTCCGCATCCGAAGACCACGATTAGCCTGCGCTCTGTCAGTTCCCGAGCCGTCCGAAGCACGTTTTCGAGCTCATCGGGCGTGTGAGCGTAGTCGACTATTACGCCGAACTCCTGCCCACAGTTCACGGACTCGAAGCGGCCCGGCACACAGCGCGCGGCGGCAAGGCCAAGTGCAATGGTTTCAAGGTCAAGGCCCAGGGCAAGCGCCGCCGACGCGGACGCGAGGGCGTTGTAGACGTTGAAGAATCCGCCTATTCCCAGGCGAATCGGAATCCGGCTGCCGTGGTAGTTGAGTTCAAAGCTGACTGAGCTACTGGTGACTTCGATGCCGGCGGCGCGCACACTAGCGGGATTCTCCACCCCAAACGTGGTCACTTGACCTCTCGTGACGGCTATGACCTCGTCACACGACGAATCATCGGCGTTAACTATCGCGTGAAACTTCTTGTCTGACCGGGCTGGATAATCCCTGAACAGGGTGAGCTTGGCATCGAGATAAGCCTCGACCGTGCCGTGGAAATCGAGGTGATCTCGAGCGATATTGGTAAAGACGCCGCAGTCGAACTCGCAGCCGATAGTACGGCCCTGCACCAGGCCGTGCGAGCTGGCCTCCATCGCAACCACCGTCGCGCCGCGGTCGCGCATCTCTGCGAGTATGCGCTGTATATCGGCAGACTCGGGCGTTGTGTGTTTTGTTTCTATGAGCTCATCGCCCACTTTCGCGCCGATGGTTCCGATAAGCCCAGCCGGGTTGCCGGAGGCGTTGAAGATGGCTTGAATCAGGTGGGTGACGGTGGTTTTTCCGCTGGTGCCGGTGACTCCGATCAGTTTGAGGCTTCGAGAGGGATATCCATAAAGCGACGCGGCGATATTGCCCATCGCAACGCGCCCGTCGGGAGCCACCGCAAATGAAACTGTTGCGGGAATGTCGTCCACTTCGCGCTCAGCGACGATAGCCGTGGCTCCGGCATCAAGTGCGGCTGGGATATAGTTGTGACCGTCAAAAGCACCTCCGACTCGGGCGATGAAGAGCGAGCCCGGGCGCACATCGCGGCTGTCATAAGCAATCGCAGTGACATCCGCGTCGGTGGCATTCACCACCTTAACGCTATCCAAATTAGCGATCAGCTCAGAGAAACGCATATCGATAATATTATAACGCCGTAGAGAGTGTAAGGCACAATGGCTTTGTGTTGCACAAGGCGCCTCCAGAAACTGCGCTTAGTAAGCACCCGATTACGGGCACATCGGCAACTTCCCGTAAACTGCATCAAGATCGGTCAGCCAAGCCTGCTAAGCGACAGTCGGAGACAAGGGCTATGGTAAATGCCCGCAAGCCACGCCATAATAGAAAAAGGGGGTTGTGTCGCGCAACACAAGACTCGCCCAGCGCCTTGTGCGAACAATAATAACACAACCCCGATTCAGTACGACAAGCCGAATCGGCCGGCTGTCGCAGCTCTTCGCTACCTTCCCACATTGCGAAGAGGCGAAATGTTTGGAGCCGCGGGGGAAGAATCCGGCTCGCCCAAGTTCCAAACTCGTCCCTCATCCGCTGCTCCAAAACTTGGCATCGAATCAAGCTGTACTTCTGCGATCGCCGGGTCTAACCTTGATGGGCGCATCCGGAGCAACCTTGAGATACCAGAGCGCCTTTTCTCCGATTTCCTTAAAAACCGGCGCGGCAACTACGGCACCCCAGTGCGACCCCTGCGGTTTTTTTACAACAACCGCGATCACTAGCCTCGGTTTGTAAGCCGGTGCGAAACCTATGAACGAGGCCACATAAGCCCCGGGAAGATAGCCCCGGCCATTAGGATTGGGAATTTGCGCGCTGCCCGTCTTCCCAGCAACGGTCCTGCCGGGTATTGACGCCGTCTTGCCCGTGCCATCTTCTACGCAGCTCACCAGCATTCGCGTGATCTCCTCAGCCGTCGCTCTCGAGACCGCTCTGCGAGACTTCCCGGCGCCGTGGAGCGTAATGGATGCTCCCTGAGAATCGCGAGCCTCTCGCACTACGTGCGGAGTAACGTAGATCCCGCGATTAGCAATGGCGGCATACACCGCGGCCATTTGCAGCGGCGTGACGGCAATCCCTTGCCCGAAGCTGATGTTGGCAATCTCGATAGGTCGCCAAGCATCGGGGTCGGTCCTCAGACATCGCGCTTCCCGCCAGAAACCAGCGCGTAACCTGTCGTGAAGGCCAAACGCAGTCTGATATTTGTAGAGTCTGTCAGAACCCAACCATAGCCCCAAATGAGCGGCGCCGATGTTGCAGGAATGACGAATGACTTGGTATGCATCCACCGCCCCATGACCGTTCAGATACGGCTTGTGAAGAACGCACGGAACGCTTGCTCCCTTAATACGCTCACGGCCAGTACAATAAGCCACTGCTCGATGCGGTGGGATGCCTTCTTCAAGCGCTGCAGCTACGGTCACCAATTTCATAGTGCTGCCCGGCTCGTAGAGATCGGCTACTGCGCGGCTGCGCCAAAGCTCCGGATCTACCTGACGCGCCTTGTTTGCGTCATAAGTTGGATAATCGGCAATAGCGAGCACTTCGCCATTTGTGGGGTTCAACACTATGGCACAGGCGCTTTCGGGTTTGTAGGTCTTAGCCATCCTGGCTAGCGCCTGTTCGGCGATATGCTGGATGTTGGTGTCTATTGTGAGGTAGACATCCGCTCCATTTGCGGGTTCGCGAACCACATGACGGGTCTCAGGTATCACGCGACGCATGTTGTCGAGCTCCGCGCGCACGAGGCCGTCGCGACCCCGCAGAATCCTATCCATGGTGCACTCGATGCCCTCAACTCCCACGTTGTCAATGTTCGTAAATCCCAGAACCTGGGCCGCCAACGGGCCTGACGGATACACCCTCCTCGTGCTGCGTTCCCTACCTACCCCGGGTAGCTTGAGTTCTGCGATGCGCTCTCCGACGCTTGCGTCAACATTTCGACCAAGGTAGACGAAACAGTTTCTGCCGCAAAGTTTGCTCTCGATCGCGCGCGGCTCCTTTCCTAGCAAAGCAGCAACCTGGTAGGCAATTCTCCGTTGGTCCTTGATCTCACGCTTGTCAGCGTAGATAGATGCCGCCTCGACGTTGACCGCCAGCACCCGGCCGGCCCGGTCGAGTATGCGACCACGTGTGGCCGGGACCGGTATCTCGCGGTGTCTGATCTCTCTGGCCCACTGCACGTAAGTCGCGCTTTCCAATATCTGGACGTAGACAAGACGACCCACAATGGCCGCATAAAGCACAGCGAATATGATAAGCAGCCAGACCGTGCGCCTCTTAACGGTGCTTCTATGTCTCGATGCCATCTTTCTCGTCATTCTGAGCCGTGCTGAGCAGCACTGGCAACCACCTCGGGCCGGGTGATGTAGTCATACTCTTTGGCATAGACCATCCCGTTTTTTTCTGCGGCTGACACGACCCAATTAGGGCTGGAGTACTTGATGTAGTCAACCTTCAAGCGTTCGTTCCTCAGCTTCTCCCGCCTGCACATCTCAATGAGCTTGCTGCGATTGAACCCTTGGACGGCGAGTCCGGCATAGACGTTGACATAGGCGAAGACAAGCATGAGGAAAAGAAGGAAGGCGACGGGCTTGAAGTATCTCCCGAACACGCTGGTGGACCGCCGCCGCACGCGTAGACGCTTAATCGCTCGAGTCGAGCGAGTGCTGGTTCGTCCGTGAACGTAATTTTGTTCTCTAACGACGACAGCCACCGCCATCCCCTCCTTGGGCAATGTAATAATGTTCAATACTTACACAACTCTCCGCCGAATTAGGGGCTCATTCCGCCCTCTCGCACGACAGAGCTAAGCTTAGAGTTTTTCGACACAGCGCAGCTTCGAACTTCTGCTGCGCGGGTTATCGGCGATCTCCGACTGGTTCGGCGTTACCGGTTTGGCGGTGAGCACATTTACGATCTTGCGAGCACCGCATTGGCACTCGGGCAGTCTGGGCGGGCACTCACAGCATCCCGACAGCTTTCTGAACCAACGTTTGACGATGCGATCCTCAAGACTGTGGAAGCTGATCACGCACAACCTTCCACTCGGCTTGAGCGCGTCCACCGCCGCTGGTATCGCTTTTTCGACCGCTTGGAGCTCATTGTTCACGCAAATACGTATCGCCTGAAACGTCCTAGTGGCAGGGTGTATATCACCCCTGCGATACTCGGATGGCACGGCGGATACGACAGCGTCCGCCAGTTGGCCCGTTGTCAATATCCTGGTTTGCGCCCGACGCCGCACGATGGCTTTGGCAATTCTCCTGGCATAACGCTCCTCCCCGTAGCGATAGATCATGTCCGCCAGTTGGGACTCACTCAACGAATTGACGATGTCCGCGGCGTTTGGCGTATTCTCCGAACGATCCATGCGCATATCAAGCGGCTCGTCTCTCATGAAGCTGAAGCCACGTTCGCCGTGAAGTTGATGAGATGAGACTCCTAGATCAAATAGCGCACCATCGATGCGGTCAACTCCTGCGGAAACCAGCACCTCCGCGAAGCTCGCAAAGTTGGCCTTAACTATGATCTTTCGTCCCGGCAGCGGTTCAAGTCTGCTAGTAGCCGCCGCCACCGCATCTGGATCACGGTCTATTCCGATGAGTGTGCCAGCCGGGCCCAATTTTTCAAGGATCGCCTCGGCCGCTCCGCCGCCGCCGAGGGTAGCGTCAACAAAAACGCCGCCGACCTTTGGGTCAAGCAGCGCAATCGTCTGGTCAAGAAGAACAGGTCTGTGATACTCCGGCATCTCCGCCCACTTCGCGCCGCGCGAGCAAGGCAGCGCCTGAGGAGATTAGGTCTTCGATGTTGTCATTGTGCTGCCTGTAGGCATCGTAGGCCTTCGGCGACCACAACTCGACGTGGTTACCACAACCGCAGATGAGCACTTCGTCTTCGATGTCAGCGTATTTGCGGTGCTCCGGCGTCAACTGGACCCGAAACTGCTTATCGGTTCCAAGGAAGACCATCTCGTTGAAAAAATGGCGATGCAACCTGGCGATGTCAGGGTTCAGGAGTATGGCAAGTGGACTACCAAGCTCGTTGAGCTCTCTTTCGAGCTTGCTAGCCCAGTCTTTGGTGAAGACACAGAGACAGCCGATGCCCTTTGTGATGACGAACTCCTCACCTAGTTGGAGCCTCATCTTGAGCGGCATCACGAATCTGCCTGCCGGGTCCAGACTGTGGAGGTAGGATCCTCCGAACATGGAGTGAGCCCCCCACTTGCACTTCAGTAATCATCTACATTCCATTCATTACCTAACTGACCGTATGCCAAGCAGCAATTGCACAATTAACTTCCATGCAGTTACCACTAGCTTACCAATCAATTGGTGAGTGCAGTTTAGCAGGCACAGGCAGGGTTGTCAATAGGGTTGACGAAAAAAGTGTCGGAATTTTAGTGCAAGACCTCTGATTGGAAGTGCGTGAGGACGAATGCGACGAACACATGTTCGCTTCACAAGCTACGAGGACATTCAGCCTAACTTAAGCCAACCGGATCAGTCTCCACACAAAGACCCACTGGAGCTTAAGTGGTGGCCCGTGGAGACTTGCTGGATCAGTGGGTTCGGCTCTTCAACTCCCGGAGCGTAGACTCCAACGCGCCTATCTCGCGGCCGTATGCGGCCCAGTCTCCTGCCCGCTGGGCCCTAATCGCGGCATCGTAGTGAGTCACGGCAAGTTCTATGAGCATTCTCACCTGCGGATCCGTGGGCTTTTCGCCCGGAATGGGACTAGCCACGGCCGCGCTAACCTTGCCTGACTTTGGCGCTTTGATTCGATCATCCAGGGCTCCAATCGACGCCGATACCGAAATAGGCTCGCCGATGACTTTGGCCAACGCCTCGTTTAGGGTTGGCTCCATGGCAACGCGATCGCCCAGAGAGACGATGACGCGTTTCAGCTCGGGGATTTGGGTGCTGGTGGAGACAATATAAACAGGCATCACGTAAAGAAGCGACGACTCAATGGGTACCACGAGGAGATTGCCGCTACCCACACGCGACCCGCCGCCCCGTGAAGTCCACAGACTGATCTGGGCAGATATCTGAGTATCCTGGCTTGCCCGCGCGGCCACCTGCTGCGGGCCGTAGACGTTCGTCTGCTCGGGAAATCGGTATAGGACAATGCGGCCATAGTCAGCGGCATCACACTTGGCACACATCCAGGCGACCATGTTCTTGCGCCCTCCGGCCCGGACGTAAGGTGTCATAAGAATGAACTCCTCTTTCTTGCCATTAGGGAGCTTCATTATGACGTAGTAGGGCTCCATCTGCTCGGAGATAGTGACATCTTCCTCGCCGGAGGTAAGATTCGCCTTGTCAGGTATCTCCCAGAGGTCGTCGTTGCGATAGAAACCGTCCGGGTTGCTCTTCGAGTAGTGGTAGCGGGCGTAGATGGTTGTCTGGATTCGGAAGAAGTCCTCTGGGTAGCGCACATGCTCTCGAAGCGCCTTCGGCATTGCGCTTAGCGGCTTAAATGCACCCGGGAACATGTTCTCATAGGCTTTGATAATCGGGTCTCCAAACGGCTTCTGCACAACGTAGGCGTCGACCCTGCCGGTGTAGGCATCGACCACGACCTTTACTGAGTTGCGTATGTAGTTGAAATCGAAGTTACCTGCCTGGGTGTGACGGGAATACGGATAGGCGTCTGATGTAGTGTAGGCGTCACACATCCAGTGCATCCGTCCATTGGCTATTACCAAATACGGATCGCTATCAAACTCAAGGAAGGGAAAGAGTGTACGAACGCGGTCGATAATCTCCCTGCGGAAAAGTATTCGGCTCTCATCTGTGATGTTTTCATTGAGCAAGATGCTGTAGTCAGAGAATCTGATCGCAAACAATAGTCTGCGAAAGAAGCTACCCACTCCTATACCGCTCCCGGCCGTGTATCTGGTCGGCTTGTGCCGCTCCCCGGCGGGGTAGTCAAACTCGGGCGCGCTTGTGCGGACGAACACATAATTGCTTGTCGTCTCGCCGAAATAAACGCCGCTATTGGTTATGGGAAGCTCGACGGAGGCCACCGGCGGGATGTCCTTCACGAAGAACTCCGGCATCCCCTCCGGGTTCACCTCATTCACCGGACTCATCACAAAACCGTAGCCATGGGTATACTGCAAGTGCAAATTGACCCAGGTTCTGGACTTATCGGGAAGCCGCTCTTGGTCGAGTTCGCGGGCCGCCAACCATACCTGTCGATAGCGTTTGCGACCGGTAATCTTGTCGGTAAGCCAGTAGCGATCGACATCGACATCCTGGAAATGGTAGTACTGCTGGATGGTCTGAATCTGATTGTAAGCCTGTCCCAGGTGCTGCTGGTCCCAGAGACGTATGTTTTCGATGGTAGGGTTGTTGTCCCCTACTTGCTGAGCCGAAAGCGACGGATCGGCTGCAAACTCACGACTGGCTACCTGGCTGAGGGCATATGCGTCCTGTGTTGCGGCAATGGCTCGTTGGATGTAGGGGCGCTGTTTCGCCTGCTCATTGGGCTTAACACTAAACTGCTGTACTATCGCGGGATATGCTGACCCTACCACAATCGACGCGCCGGTCAAACCCGCCAGAGCCGCAACTGCAAGACCGACGCCCCTGCGGCCAATGTTCATCAGCACCAACAGTCCGCCGAGCACGGCAACAACCATAAGTATCCACAAAGCAGGAATGCTCGCGTGCACTTGCGTATAGCCAGCCCCGTCGAATAGGTCACCCCTCACATTCACCAAATCATACATGCTCAACCTGTAGCCCCAAGCTTTGAGGAAGAACATGCCGGCAACCAAAACGCTAAGGTGTGCCTTTACTTTCGGAGCAAACTGGAGCCTTTCTCCGAAAAACTCGATTGCTTCGTCCGCATAGTGCAACGCCGCAGATGCGACGGCAGAGGCCGCCAACGCGAAGAAAAGCCAGTGATAGAGATAGCCCAAGAACGGCAGCTTGAACACATAGAAGCCAATATCCCTATGAAACAATGGGTCTTTGGCTTCGAACGGAACGGCATTGAAATACTTAAGCCACTCATCCCAGTGGGTCGCCGCCTCGAGGCCGACCATAGCCGCTATGATAATGCTGCCGGCGAAGATAAGCAGACCAATACCACGACGCGCGAGTCGGCCGAGCCTTTCGAGCAATTGCTGCTCAATGCCGGTAGGTGATGGTGGCGGGGCAATCTTTCGCGCATACCAGAGATTGCCGTAGATAATTAAGAAAAAAAGGCCGCCGAAAAGAATACCAATCTTGATGCGGGTGAGCAGTATCGTGGAAAATATCACACTAAAGTTTAGATCGTCAAACCAAAGCCAGTCGGTGTAAAGCCCCACAATAGCGCTTCCGAAGATAACAAGCAGCGCCACGATGACGATAAGGACCGGTCCAAAATACTTCCGCATCGGAGGAAACCTCCTCTTCCATAATCGGCGCGCCTGAGCCAAGCAACTTGGCTTGCGTATGCGGGATTATACCACTTAGCCACCTCTTCAGCAAACGCGCCTGCGACCAAAAACACTCTTGTTTATCCGTTCCACAGCCGATAATTCCCATTGCCGGACCTGGCAAGAATGCCGGGCTGATATGCCCCTCGTGATTGAAGGAGGCAACCCAAAGATGCAAGCTATCGTGCTGGCTGGAGGAAGTGGCAGACACCTTTATGCGCACGGCGCCGATGTGCCGAAGCCGATGTTGCCGCTGTTCGATGTCCCGGTGTTGGAGCACACTATACGACACCTGGCCAGAAGCGGAATCGAAGAGGTAGTGATCGTCGCGGCCGAAAACGCCAAGGCGATCATCGAGTACTTCGGAACGACGGGTCCCAGCGGCGCCAAGATACGATATCTGCTCGAAAGCGAACCGATGGGCACGGCCGGAAGTGTCAAATGTCTCCAGAATGTAATAAGAGGCACGTTTCTTGTATTGGCAGGGGATCTGATAACTGATTTCGACGTGGCCTCGGCGATGGATATGCACCGCCACGCGGGCGCGGTAGCAACGATACTCACCCACGAAGTCGACGAACCGACGGAGTACGGCATATTGAGCTTTGACACAAGCGGAAGGGTGATGAGGTTCGTCGAAAAGCCACTACATAGCAACATATTCTCGAACGCGGCCAGTACAGGGATATATCTGTGCGAGCCGGAAGTGCTAAGCTGCATCCCATATAACCGACATTTCGATTTCGCGTTGGACCTGTTCCCGCGAATGATCAGCAACCAGGAACCGGTCTATGCGTTTCAGATTCCCGGCTACTGGTGCGACGTTGGTAACTTGGCTCAATACAGAAGCGCACACTTCGACGCTATGTCCGGCAAGCTGCGGCTTGACCTGCCTGCCGCACACATAGGCGAGGGAGTATGGCTCGGCGAAGGAACGGTGATCGACCCGACGGCAGACCTACACGGGCCGCTGTATTTGGGCAGCCACACGATCATCAGAAACGGCTCGGCGCTTGGGCCGCGTACTGTGATAGGCGCTCACTGCCTGGTAGATGAGGGCGCGCGCGTGGAGCGAAGCATAGTCGGCGGGGAGTCGTTCGTGGGAGCTGGCGCTGAGATCAGGGATTCAATCCTCGGGGGACCGCAAAGGGTACCGGAGCGCGAAGAACTAAGTTACTGTGTGATGATATCAGCAGCAACTCCGAGGCTCACGCCTCCAGCCGCGCCGGTCGTGAGAATGCCGGATGCCAAACCGGCGGTTGTCGAGGAAGAGGATTACTCGCGGCGACGGGTCGCGTAATAAGGTTTTGTGCCCGCCCAAGTCCCGCTCGTAAGAAAGACCCCGGGGAATCCACTCCGGGGTCTTTCCACATCAGAGTCCTGCTACTCCTCTTTCCAACACCCCGTTACCTGGTCGAAGCACTTCTGCAGTTCTTCTTCGCTCTGGTTGTCGATAGTGTGTCCTTTCTCGCACTCATAGCGCTGGAAACGCTTCTCGGGATACGGCGACTTGTGAGAGGTTTGCAACTTGTAGCGTCCTCGCATATGGCGGCAAGCCCCCTGGATGGGATCGAGTTCGGTCTGTGACATATTCCCGGAAACCTCCTGTGTGGAGTATGAGTAAATTATACCAGCCTAGCGACTCAACACTAGAAGCGATAACCGAGGCTAGCCTCAGCGTTGATTTCGTTCTTGTCGGGCATGCCGATCTTGTCGCGGAAGTACTCGGTATAATAACCCGTGAGCGCAAGGCTGAAATCGGAACCGATCGCACGCTTATAGCCGAGCGAATAGGTGCGGGTCTCCAGTGTCGACAGACCCACCGCACGCGCCACCTTGTAGCCGGTGCTGATTCTCCCTGCCCTGAAGAAAGGCATCTCTAGACTGACGTTGCGCTCGTCAGTCAAGAGACCGGCGTAGTATTCGTCTTTGGCGGTATAGTTGGAGGTAAGCGCAAGCGACCCCATGCGAGCCCCAACACCCATCGCGGTGCTGCGATAGGTCTGAACAACACCGTTCTTGTCCTCGGGGTTGGCCTGGTAGTCACCGGTCAGCACGAGCGCAGGCATCGGATTGAGCGCCACCTGCACGGAGGCGGTATCCGGCGCGGTCCCGAGCGCGGTTTCGCGGTCGCGGAACGAGCCTGTAAGACTGAGGAATCGGCAGGTTTTGCTGGACGCAGCATAGTCTCGTATAGTAAGTATGCTAGGACCGTTTTCGATGTATTTGTAACCAGCCAATAGACGCAAGCCGGAAAGTGGATTAAGCTCAAGGAGAGCGCCTTTGGTCACATCGTCCCAATTGTTGATGCCTTTTTGCGAGAGGGTCGCGGTCAGTTTCGCATAACGAGTCGCCGAGCTGGATAAGCTGAAATCACGCTGGAATTGCTTGGTCCGATCCTGCTGGCTGCCGATGAGACTTCCCTGCAACTCGACTTCTTTTACCGGCATAGCCTTTACGGCCACGTGGGTCTTGGTGGTCTCTCCGAGCTTGCTCGAATCGACCTCGGAGAACGAAGCCTGAACGGCGACCTGCTGGACGGGCGACACGCTGACTTTGGCATCGGTTGACACCTGTTGGCCTACGGCTTGATTCTGGAGCGAGCCATAGTTGACGTCCACGCTCACCTGCTGGTTAGGAGTAGCCGTAGCGCCGAACGTAAAACCGCGATCCTCGCCATAAAGTCCGGAGCGCTTCTGAGTAACCAGGGACCTTAGATTGACCTTTCGCAAGGCATCGGTCGTAACGCCGACCTGCTGGGTGCGAACGTGGTCTTCGACACCCGCGTTATTGGTCTTGGCGTCCTCGGTGAGCACAAACGCCGTAGTGGCATTGCCGAGTGAGCTATCTAGCCTGACGAGGTTTGAGTCCACGGCGCGTGCGCCAGCGCCGTTGGCACCAGCGCTTTCTGTAGACGAGTGAACCACTGAGAGCTTAGTAGAAACTAGTGGTTTGTATACTATCAATTGTTCGTTAAGGTGCGAGTAGGCGCCTTTGGTCGCACCGGTTGTGTCCTCGGAGCTCTGATATTTTGCGGAAAACAGCATCGGGCCTTCGGCTGAGTAGGTGAGGCTAAGGTCTGCCGCGTTCTTTCCTAGGGCTAAGCCATACTCCTTGGCTCCGCCAAATACATTGCCCGAATGCAGATACGATCCGGCGATCTTGAACCCTCCGAACTGCGTGTCACCGCCGAACTTTAGCGCGGCGCGGTCCCATACACTGCCTTCGTTGGCATCGTTGCGCTGGCTAAGCAGCAGCATTGAGTTGACTTTGCCAGCGTTCCAAACCTTGTCGCCGCCGACGCCCATCACTGTCTTGCCTGAGTCAGGCCTGTTTGGATCGTCCTGGGCAAAGAGCCCAGTAACGCGCAGTGCAGTTGTTTTATCCTGGAAGACATTCAGTGAGACTGGAACGTTGAGCTGCTTCGTCGACTTCTTGGACTTACCCGGAACGATCCGATACGACACGCGCACAATTGCATCGCTTACGAGCACGGAGTTGAATGCCAACACGCCGGTAGTGGGATCAATACGGTAATCGTCGCCTTTGCGAAGGGTGCGACCGTTGACAACCACAGTCACACTCCCTGGGTCAAAATCGGTCCAGGCAAGGTAGTATGGACCTTTGTTGTTGTGGCCTACTATGACATCACTGACTATATTAGGACCGGCATCATTACCCTGACAGTAGCCCGAAGACGCAAGCATAACACCCGTGATCAAAAGCGTCACAGTCCAAATAGCTCGTATTCGTAAGTTTATACCTCGCATATATACGCCCTCTACGAACGTATCTTTCACTAAGAATAGACGCACGACAAGCACACATGTTCCCACGGTAGCTCCAAGTCAAAAGATAGCACCCTCAAAGCTATAAAGCTAGTTCTCCGAACCAAAAGTCGAATATTCGTGTTGGGTATTTGGGATGGGCGTCTGCCGCTTTCACCACAATAGAGCATTCGAAGCTGGACTTGACCGACCGAGGATTACAATGCTAGAGTGACGGAGATCAGTAAGCATACGACTTCGGAGGTTATTAGCAGAATGAGTTTCTTCGATACAGGGTTTCTGTCTAATGTTGCTAGACTTTCTGACGCAAAGACACGCAGCATATCGGCCGAAAATCCGGACGGATCGGTAGGCGGCGGCGCAAAAGCTGAGCCGAAAGAAACCGACGCAGCAGGATGGCTGGGTGTCGGTTGGAAAGTGAGGCCTTGTATAACCTTGCCCAAAGAATCGACCGTGACTATAGCAGACATCGAAGGTCCCGGCACGATCCGCCATATCTGGATCACCGTAGCCGAAGTGGCGTATCGCAACGTATTGCTGCGCGCGTATTGGGACGACGAGACGACGCCATCTTTAGAAGTGCCCTTGGGCGATTTTTTCTGCTGTGGCCACTCGATAAGGACCAAGGTAAATTCGATCCCTATAGCAGTAAACCCCAGCGGCGGTTTCAATGTTTATTGGCCGATGCCGTTTAGGAAGCATTGCAGGATTGAGGTCGAAAACCAGTGGAAGGAAGATATAGAGGGGTTCTTCTATCAGGTTGACTACGAACTGGAGGACGTGCCGGCAGACGTGGCCTACTTCCATGCACAGTGGCGACGCTCCGTAACGAAGATCGAGCACCCCGAACACGTGCTACTTGACGGGGTAAAGGGAAAAGGCCATTACGTAGGAACTTACATAGCTTGGACCGCACTTTCCAACGGCTGGTGGGGAGAAGGCGAGATCAAGTTTTTTATGGACGGCGATAAGGAATACCCCACCATCTGCGGCACCGGTACAGAGGACTATTTTTGCGGGGCGTGGGGCTTTTACGGTCCCGAGAATCGCGAGGAAGCGTTCTCCAGTAACTACACCGGAATGCCGCTGGTGAGGCACGTAGTTAACGAGGTGCCTAGGTACGGGCTCTACAGATGGCACGTTTTGGATCCGGTAAGGTTTGAGAAAGACCTGAAGGTGACAATTCAGGCGCTCGGTTGGTGGCCTGGCGGCAAGTATCAGCCGCTACAAGACGATATTGCCTCAGTTGCCTATTGGTACCAGGCGGAGCCACACGCCGACTTCCCGGTGATGCTGCCGATGCATCTGAGGTGGCCGAGGTAGAGGCTAGAAGTTAGAGAAAGGCCGGGGCGATGTGCTCCGGCCTTTCGTCATGTACGGGACAGTTCGGCGATGAAAACGGCGTTGGGCGGGAGAGTGACGGTGAGATCGCGGCTTGGATATTCCGAGCCCTGCCAGATGGCGGTAGGCGGATGCGGAAGGGTAATGCTGCGGTCGCATTCGGCAATGTTGAACACGAACCACACTTCGTGGCTCTCCCCTATTCTGCGGCGGATGAAGACGTCGTCCGGAGAGTCGCAAGTCACGCCAGCTTCGTCGAGGATCCGGTGGCTGATCTTGCACGCGGGGTCGTCCCAGCTATCGGCCCAAGAAAGCGATGGGCTTGCACCGAGGGCATAGACTATTCCCTTCCCAAACGAATTGCGCACCGCCGCAATGGCGCCATCTTGCCAATGCGCAATGGGTTCGCCAGTCGTAGGCTCGAGCACTATGCGCCAGTCAAAGGCCCGAATGGTAAGACCGTCGAAGAATGTGGCTTCATCACCGATTGAGATAACACGCTCGGCCTCGACACAACCGAGGAGTTCGTCAAGTCCGTGGTTTGGCCTTTTCCGGCTGACCCAGGTATTGTCATCACGGCAAGCAAACGGAAACTCCACAACCAGGATCCCTCCTCCCTCCACATAGGCCCGTAGCCAAAGAGCGGTCGGGAAATCCACCATCTCAGCCGCTGGAACGACGAGCAATTCGTATCCGGATAAATCTTCCCCGGAAGTGACCCAGTCAACTGTTTCGCCACCACGGCTGTAGATGCAGTGAGCGCTCTGTATTGCACGTTTGTAGAAATAACTCCCGATGGTAGGTTCAAGCGCCAGTTCCGGTGCACTAATGGACTGAATGCGCGAGACAAGATCACTCTGCGTACTAAAGAGTTCCGCAACTTTCGATCTAGCCCTGCGCGTGCCGATAAGCTTGGAGCCATATTGCCGTAAAATACGCCCGATGGCGTCGGCAACTTGGCTGCGCTCGGTAGGCGAACCATCGATTTCGCGGAGGCCGGAACAGTTGGCCTCATTACCCACACGCTCTGAGCGATACTGCCAAAAAGTGAAACCTGCCGCACCTCCGGCAATAGCCATCCAGATGAGTTGCATGAGTTTTTCAGGCCGCGGCAGGCGACACCAATTGCCCTCAGTCGGATAGAACTCGTGACACCAGTAGCGGTCGTCGAAATGACGAATCCAGTCGCTGATGATGTCGGGTATGCAGTGCTGACCAAGAGTTGTAGGATGCAGATTGATGGGAAAAGAAGTGCCGTAACGATCAGCGGCAGTAGAATTGAGGGCATCGTTGGTGGAGTCGCAAACACTGTCGTTTATGACCTGGCACATGCCGACATGAACCATCACGAATGCGTCCCGATGGATACTCTTGATAGTATCTGTAACGAGTCGGACGTGCTCCGAAACGGTCCATGTTGCCCACTGCCTCCAGAGAAAGAGCTCGATGTAGTCGGCAGCGGATTGCGGAGGGCGAATAGTCTCAAACGACGTATAGGCTTTTCCCAGGGCCGCATTCATCTGCTCAATAGTGCCAAACTTGCATTGCAGCCACTTTCTATAGGAGAAAACTGAGTGCCTGCATTGGCATTGTCCCGCTGGTCTGCTGCGCGGCTCGTTCCAAGCGTCATAAAACCACAACGCGGGATGGTCCTTGTAGCGCGTCACGAGCTCTCGCACAAAACGCTGCGCGGCCTCAGCGACGTCAGGATTGTCAAAACAAGGAAGCCAACCGCCGGGATAACAACAACCGTGACCAATAGGGTCGATCGGAATGCCGTGAAAGCCAATTCGGTAGCCGTTAAGCTCGGAGTAGACCCAGTCTGGCGCGGTTTCGAGCATCGGCTTTAGGATTACTCTGAGGCCATTCGCGCGAGCGAGATCAAACAGTCTGTCAAGGTCGTCCCATTCGAACCGACCGCGTATGCGCTCGTGCCATATCCACTGGGGTCTGAGCTGTATATGCGTGTAGCCGACACGGGCGATTTCAGCTAAGTCAGCGGCCCATTCATCGGGCAATGGCGTGGGTTGGCGATAGTATTGCACACCGTAGGGATAGAAGTCTAGTCGATCCTCGAAGTCGTTAATCGGCAAGGCAATCCTCCAAGGCTATTTGATCTGGTATACCGCAACGCCGCTAAATGATTCACTACCGGGAAAAACCTCCTTAAGCACACCTTTCGCGATGGCTTGGTGGATCAAAGAAGTATTTCCAGTAGCCTGCTCTGGCGCCGGGAACCCGTAGCGGTAGTTGATAAGAACGTGAGTCACTTTCTGCGACTTGAGATACTGTATTAGACCCCTAACTGACTTGAAGTCTCGTGTGAATGCAGTGTTGTGGCCGGGGTCAGCCCAGACATAATCACGGTTCAAATAAAAGCCCCGCGTGTCGCCGAACAGCGCCACCCTCGCCTGTGACGGTGTGTGTGCGTTGATGAACTCGGTCGCCGAGTAAGTATCCAACATTCCGCGAAGGTAGGCAGCACGAGAGATGCTGCCAATAACAACGGGGACGGATTCGGTAATTGCTACCCAAAGCGTGGCGATGCCAAAGATGGCGACGGCTGTAAACGTCGCCCATAAAGCTATGCGCGAAGGTCTCAGGCGGTTGTCGCGATAGGCAATTGACGCTACGACCACTGCCAGCAAGGCGAACCCGGGAATGAGATAGCGACTCTGTTGGCTGAGTTCGAACCAAATCACCAGTTGAATCGCAAAGAAAAGGGCGATACCCAACAGCTTGCGCGAGCCGTAACGGCCCAACAGAAGAAACGGCACTGCTACCAGGAAGATCGGACCGACAAAAAGCCCCGGTCGGTCGTAGAAAGCTGCGGCGTTAAACGTGAGATCGAAAGGAAGCAAAACGAACCACGCAAAACCGTGCCCCATCCCGAACTTGCTTTGAAGCATCGCGTAGTTGGCCGCGAGCGACGCGGTCCAGTCCCTGCCGCCAAAGATCGAGTAGAAGAATGGATAGAAAGGGTTGCCGGTGTAAAGAATGGACTTGATATACCACGGACTACAAATGAGAACCGCTATTACAACCAGTGCAAATGATGATGACCATTCGACACGTCTGCGCTCCAGGGCCTGATGTAGGACGAGCCATACGGCAAGAAGTGGGCCAAGCACAATGGCGGTCATTTTGGTCGATGCCGCAAACCCCGCGGCGATGCCGCATCCTACAATGCAGCGCGCGTCTGCCGAGTCGAAGTGGTCGAGCAGGAGGCAGATAGCAACAACGGTGTAGAGGGCGGTGGCGAGGTCGACGTAGGCGGTTCCGGCCTCCCAGAGCACAATAGGCATACCGGCGAGAATTAGAGCCGCGAGCCAGGCGAGCTTCGTCCCGAAGTGTCGGCGTGTCATCACGCCAACCGCGCCGACCAGCAGCAGGAAGATCGGGTAGTTCACCAACTTCGCGGCGACGGGGTCGCCGGCGGCAAGGCCTGGTAGATAGAGCATCTCCATAAGGAATGGAAAGTTGGAGTGGGATGAGAAACTGATGTAGTAGAATCCGCCATGTTTGAGATAGAGCTTTGGGATGGCAAGGTGGTAAGCAAGTGAGTCCCAGTCGCCGCTTGCCGGGGGCGCGAGCGCAGGCATGAGCGCCATTATGAGCAAAAGCGCCAACAGAGCGGAGGCATACGCCGCGACCGGCTCGATGTGGAATGTCGGCCGCCGCGCCAGCCGGCGGGTAGCAGTCACCAGTTCGACAAACCCAAGTAGCGCCGCAGGCGCCACGGCCACCCATATCGAGACGGGCGAAAGCAGTTGGGCGGCCGATATGGCGAAGAACACCAGCGAGAGCACCCCCAAACCCATCGCAACTTCAATAACCAACAGCGACATTGCTCCATAAGAGTCCCTGCGCGCCCAAACAGATCTTGTGACCCGGCCCAGTCCCGCGCCAGCAAACACAACTGCCAGAGCCAAAGCAATGGAAAGCACCGTCTCAGTCATAGTCGGCGGTTCCTGATAGTGGGATTAACTCATTGCTTATCACAACACTACTGCTTGCGGTTTCGATCACGACCCTGCCTACGGATTTTGCATAGGCGCCGTGGTGCAGAATAACCGTGTTCCCCACCCTCTTGGGTTGGTCGGTAATGGTATGAGTGTGTCCACCAAGAATTAGATCTATACCCCGTATCTTTTCAGCCAATTCTGTGTCTTTGGCAATACCGACATGGGTAAGCGCTATAAGCAAGTCGCACTTAGATCTAACCTCGCGAACAACTTCAGTGGCCGCGTCTAAGGGATTCACAAAGTAATAGTCAGCGACGCGCTTGACGGCCATTCGCTCAGTAACGCAAGGAACAGTGATACCGATGAGGCCGACGCAGACTCCGTCGATGTCCACTAACAGCCGGTCCTTTACTACCGCCGGAATGCTCGCCCGGCCGCTGGCTCGAATGTTGGCGCAAAGAATGGGAAAACGCGCACGCGACATTTTGGCGGTAAGGCCGGCATGAAGTAAATGGAACTCGCGGTTGCCCGCGCACATAGCATCGTAAGGGACTTCGCTCATAAGGCCGAGGATTGGCTCTCCGCCGGGTCTCCAGAATATGTTGCCGGCCCAGATCGCGTCACCCGAGTCAAGCATAAGTGAAGAGGGCTCACGCTGCTTGAGGTCGGTCAAACGCCTCGCCACTTCAGAAGTAAGCTTATTGTGCATATCAGAGGTGTGGAAGACCACAAGCCGCGCCATCAGGCGACAGCCTCCGGTCCCTCTTTTAGAGCACTTGCGCGGCGCATTCTATTGAAGAAACTATCAACCGCCTCTTCCCACTCTCCCCGCGCCTTAAGAATTGTCTCAATAGCCTCACGCACGGCGCCACCGCCACCTGGTCTGGAGGTAACCACATCGGCGCGCTTGCGGATTTCTTCGGCTGCCGACGATGGAGCGAAAGTGACACCGCAAAACTCGAACGCGGGAAGGTCGTTTAAATCGTCTCCGATGTAGGCAACCTCGTCCGGAGTAATGCTGTAACGCTCGCAAAGATCGGCAATGGCGTCCGGCTTGTGCCACGAATTCGTGTAGACATCCGTCACGTCGAGGCTGCGGGCACGATCAACAACCACTTGCGACTTATTGCCAGTTATCCAAGCTACACGCAGGCCAAAGTCACCCGCAATACGAATTCCTAGCCCGTCGGCAACACTGAACACTTTGGCTTCTCCAGATCCGCAAAAGATCATCGACCCGTCAGTGAGCGTGCCGTCTACGTCCATCGCCAAAAGCTTAATGTTACGCAACTTGTCGAGCATAATCCTCACCTCGATCCTCTCCCGCACAGGAAAACGGAACAAGAGATCGAGCGCATGCACTTGTTGTTGGCTAGGCCATCAGACTATTCCCGCTTTGGCGAGGTCCTTGAGCATCAGCATACCGACCGGCTTGCCATCGACTACGACCGGCATTTCTCCAATCATCCGAGGCGGTGCTTCCATCAAATGCAAGCCCTCCGTAGCCAGGCGATCGGGCGAAATCGTCCTGGGATTGCGAGTCATTGATTCGGCTACCTGCTTTAAGAGGGCGCGGTCGTCAGCGAGAAGCGCACGGCGAATATCGCCGTCGGTTATGATGCCAATGAGCTTTCCATCACTATCGACAACACACGCGGCGCCGGCACCGGCGCGAGTAATAGCGAACATAGCATCTCTGAGCGTTGCTTCACTCGTAACAACTGCAAGAGCATCACCCGTGCGCATAATGTCCGAGACTCTCAGCAAGAGCTTTCTGCCCAGAGCTCCGCCAGGATGGAAGATGGCGTAGTCTTCTTTGGTGAAATGCCGAGCTTCCATAACCGCAAGGGCCAATGCGTCGCCCATCGCAAGGGCAGCCGTAGTGCTGGTCGTCGGAGCCAAGCCTAGCGGGCAGGCCTCACAGGCAACCGACACGTTCAACACCACATCAGCAACGGAGGCGACAGTCGATTCCAGCCTGCCGACCATTGCGATAATTCGCACGCCAAGCCGGGCCAACGTCGGCAGGATACTGACAATTTCCTCCGACTCACCGCTGTTGGAAAGAACTAGAATGACATCCGCCCCGGTAACCATGCCTAAGTCCCCGTGAACTCCCTCGGCAGGACTCATAAATACTGATGGAGTGCCAGTGCTAGAAAACGTGCCTGCGATCTTTCGCCCGACCGCGCCGGACTTGCCCATGCCCGTCACGACGAGTCGACCACGGCAGTTGAGTATCATTTCGACGGCCTGAACGAACGAGTCGTCTATTCGGTCGCGTAACGCCAGCACCGCCTCGCCCTCGCAGGTTAGCGTATCTACCGCTCGCACGATTGCTTTTTCTCTATCGAGATCTGTGACCGACTGTGGCGTCATAGTGTCTTCGCCGCAATTATAGCAAAGCGAAGGAGGGGTGACAAATGGCGTGCTTATTGGCAAGCAGGAGGATCAATTACAAAGGTGTTGCGTATTTGGAGCTAGGGTATAGATATGTTGCCAGATCAACCAGCCAACAGGAGCACGAGATGACCATCACGGACAAGCTGCGAGCTCTGCAAATCAAAGCCAACATTATCGCCGATGATCAGGTTGGACTGATGGAGATAGAACCGGAAGTCGATGACGGTGTGGTCATTCTGCACGGGGAGGTGGAGAGCGAAGAGCAAAAACGCATTGCCGAAGCTCTTGCTTATGATATAGATGGCGTAATAGAGGTGCGCAACGAACTTACCGTGGTGCGTCCAACAATTGACGAGCCGCCCTTGCACGAAGGCCCTGACGCTCACCTGGGTTACGGACCTATCGAAGGCGATTTCTCAGACACCGCATTCGCGCTGTCGGACTATTGGGCAGGTCCCGGCCCTGGGGTGGCAACTACCGAACAGTTCCCCGGCCAATTCACCGACGAGCAAATCGAGCGCGAGGTGCGACACCGGCTGCACAACCAGCACGAAGTGGACGCCTCAAACGTCGGCGTCAGGAGCGATAATCAGGTGGTCACACTCAGGGGAGTGGTAAGAACAGCGTCGGACCTAAACATTCTGCTGGACGTCGTGTTGAACGCACGTGGCGTGATGGCAGTTAATAGCCAGGTCACCATACAAGAGGGCGAGATAGGTACTCCAACGGAGTAATGCGGCTATGTCCTACGCAACGCGCCCGACGGCCTTGCCAACCACAAGGCAACCGCTAGTGTGACGGCAGCACCGATCCAGGCGGCTTGTCGCGGTCCTAGATACTGAGCCAACGCACCCATCTGAAGCGCTCCCACCGGCGCAAGTCCGGTGAATGCCAGGAATCTTATGCTGACAATGCGGCCCCTGAGTTCGTCCGGAGCGCTTGACTGAATCACGCTGTTCGAGACAGCCAGGAACAGCATACCTCCAATTCCCGCGATAACTAAGAACATCAAGGAGAGGTGGTAACTGGTCGAAAGGGCGAAGGCAATAATACCAAGCGGATACACTAACGCTCCCCAAGCAATGAGATTCCCCTGCTTGAACCTATGTCCAAGCAATGCCACCGACGCGGCTCCCATCAGCGCTCCCGCGCCGGCCGCAGACATAAGGGTGCCGAGTCCGGCGGGCCCAACATTGAGAATGCGCGCCGCAAACGCGGGCATAAGCGTGGTATACTGCAAAGCAAAGACGCTTGCGACGGCTGTCAGAATAAGCGTGTCTCGTATCACGGGAACCCCACCTGCATATCGGACACCCTCACTAATCTGTTTGATAAGAGAGGAGCTATACAGTTCGTTTTTTGCGTTAGACGGCCTAATGAGCAAAACGGTAACGACGGCGGCAATGTAGCTTAGGCCATTTATTAGGAAGCACTGAGCGGCTCCGCTCTTGGCGACTATCACCCCAGCTACCGCCGGACCTATCATTCTGGCGGCATTAAACGCAGTAGAGTTGAGCGCGATTCCATTAAGCAAGTCTTCCCGACCAGTCAGCTCGATTACCATCGAGTGGCGAGCGGGAATATCAACGGAGTTAATGCAACCGGAAAACAGGGCGAGCACCAGAACATGCCAAATCTGCACCACATCCGTGTAAACCAATGCTGCAAGAGCGAACGCCTGAAGCATTGCGAGGGTTTGGGTAATGAGCACAACGCGGCGCTTACTGCATCGGTCGGCAATGGCACCGGCAGGAAGCGTAAAAAGAAGCGTGGGCAGTGTGCCGGCTGCGCCTGCAATACCAAGGTAGACTTCTTTGTGGGTTAGCTCATAGACAAGCCAGCCGTGTGCCATTCCCTGCATCCAGGTACCTGTAGACGAAATAACCAGACCGATCCAGTAGAGCTTGAAATCGCGATGACTCAATGCGCGGAGTCCCGCTGGAAGTCTGATTTGGATGGGTGGTTGTTGGATGCTTATTGGTGTCATACGCACAAGACCTGTATTTTCACAAGGAGAAGCCGACCCAACACTTTACGCGAAAGGCCGCACCCCGGAAGTAGGAATACGGCCCTTGTTGTCTTTACACCCGCAGACACAGGAATGCTATGCGTGCCAGTCCAGATTGTGTACTTCCTTGGCGTGAGCCTCAATGAAGGCCTTGCGAGGCTCTACTTGATCACCCAGCAAAATCGTGAATATCTCGTCAGCCTCTATGGCGTCCTCAATCGTCACTTGCTTGATAGTACGGGTTTCGATGTTCATAGTAGTATCAGCGAGGTCTTCGGGATCCATCTCGCCAAGACCCTTGAATCGGGTGACCATAACGTCCTTCTTGCTACCCAAGCTCTTGAGGATCTGGTCGCGTTCCTCCTCGTTCTGGGCGTAGAATTGCTTGTCCTTACCGGCCTTTATGCGATAGAACGGCGGCTGCGCGATATAGATATGGCCGTCGTCAACAAGCGGCTTCATATAGCGGAAAAAGAACGTGAGCAGCAGCGTGCGTATATGGCTGCCGTCAACATCCGCGTCAGTCATAATGATGATTCTGTCGTAGCGGAGTTTGGACTTGTCGAATGTCGCGCCGTTGCCATTCTTTTTGCCGTTTCCACTTGACACATTAGCCGCCGCGTCCGCGCTGTCACCATCGCCCTCGACACCATTCTCGAAGTCAAGCTGAACATCATCAGTGTCCGTATCCATAGAACTGTGGGTGATGCCCGTACCCAGGGCGGCCACGAGCGATTTGATTTCCTCGTTCTCCAGCGCCTTGTCCATGCGCGCTTTTTCAACGTTTAGAATCTTTCCTCTCAGTGGCAAGATCGCCTGGTAGCGCCTGTCCCTGCCGAACTTCGCGCTTCCGCCTGCGCTATCACCCTCGACCAAGAACAACTCGCACTTGGATGGGTCACGCTCCACGCAATCGGCGAGCTTGCCTGGCAGAGACGTGTTTTCCATAGCACTCTGGCGCTTGACCATATCGGCAGCTTTGCGAGCAGCTTCGCGGGCGCGGTGGGCAGTGAGCGCTTTGTCAACTATACGCCGTGCCGCCGTAGGATTCTCCTCCAGGAACTCACCGAGTTTCTCGCCAACAATTGAGTTCACAATGCCCTCGACCTCGCTGTTGCCCAGTTTGGTCTTGGTTTGGCCCTCAAACTGTGGCCTGAGTATTTTAACGGAGATGACGGCTGCAAGCCCCTCGCGAACGTCGTCGCCCTGAAGGTTGGGGTCCTTATCTTTCAGCGCACCGCACTTGCGCGCATAGTTGTTGATAAGGCGTGTGAGGGCGGTCTTAAAGCCGGAAAGGTGCGTGCCGCCCTCTTGAGTATGGATATTGTTGGCGAAGGTAAGTATGTTCTCCTGAAAGCTCTCGTTATACTGGAGAGCGACTTCGACCTGCGTATCTTCGCGTTCGCCTGAGAAGTACACAACCTTGTGCAACGGGTTCTTGTTGCGATTGAGATGCTCAACAAACTCCGCGATGCCGTTTTTGTAGTGAAAGACCTTAGTTCGCTCTTCCTCGGCATCTGCCTGCTCATTCACAAAGGCTATGGTGATCCCTTTGTTTAGGTACGCAAGTTCTCTCAGCCGGCTTATGAATATGTCCGGGTGGTATTTGATTTCGCCAAATATCTCTGAGTCAGCAAGGTAGGAGACTGTGGTTCCCGTACCCTGGGCAGTGCCAATAACTTCAAGAGGCTTGCACGGCACGCCACGCTCGTAACGCTGGAAGAAGCACTTTCCGTCCCTACAGACCCTAACTTCGCACCACTCCGACAGCGCGTTCACCGCCGATACACCGACGCCGTGGAGGCCGCCGGAGACTTTATAACCACCTCCGCCGAACTTACCGCCCGCGTGAAGCATTGTAAGCGCAACCTCGACACCAGAAACGCCAACCTCGCTGTGAATATCGGTAGGAATACCACGGCCATTGTCGGCAACGGTGACCACGTTATCTGCTCCCAATGTCACGTCGATTCTGGTGCAGAAGCCCGCCAAGTGCTCGTCAATAGAGTTGTCGACAACCTCGGTGAAGAGGTGATGAAGACCGCGGGAGCCTGTGTCGCCGATATACATCGCCGGACGCATCCGAACAGCTTCAAGACCCCTGAGGATCTGAAGGTTATCGGCTTCATAGCGAAGGCCGGTGTCTTCGCATAGCTCCTCGGGAGTATTCTGCCGATCAATATCGTCTGCCATGTAGCATCACTCCTGTGAAAACGCGAGGAAACGAAAACGCAGTACGAATTTCGAGCCGCTTTGGAGTTCACGTCGTACACATCTAGGACCCTAACGATCCCGCTGATCGTGTATGTGAACACTTGCGGCTACGAATCCGAACCCCATTAGGGTAAGTGCTGTCTTGATAGATGTAATTACTTTCCAACGCACAAATTATAGCATTCCAGCCCCGCTCGGTCAAGTTCCACGAGCCCACGGTTGGGGAAGTCCTAGCTCGCGCAGCCGCCTCCGCATAGCCCACGCCGAGACACCAAATCGGTCTGCCATAATCCGCACTCTCTGCTGGGGATTGTGCTGCAATTCGTAGTAATTGCGTCGCACCAGTTCTGCAGGCATAAGTAGCAGTGCGGCAAAACGGTCACAAGCACGCTCCATCGAAGTACGACGAGGCTTGCTGGTATCAAAGAAAAACAGCCTCTGTCCCGGCGAAATGCGGCGACCGAGAAGATGGTGGCCGATCTCGTGGGCAAGTGTAAAGCGCCTGCGCACGGGGGGCTTGGTGTAGAGAATGTTCACCGCAATAATCGGCGGCGCGCCGGGAATACGCAGATAGAAACCGTCGATCTGGTCCACAAACTCCCGCTCGTAAACTTCGATTCCCAGTCTTTCCGCTACTAGGCTCAGGTCGATGGGAGGTTCAAGCCTCAGGCTGTTCCACGCTTTGTAGGCGAACAACTCGGCTTCTTCTTCGAAGTGCAGCTTTCCCACCTACGACTCGCCCCGCTTCGCGTATCGCTTCTGGATATCCTCCACAAAGCTGAGAATCTGTTTCTTGCCCTCTTCCGAGATGCCGTCCTGGCCGCGCAGCGCAAACTCGACCGCTCGCACCGCATCCATAGTCTCAGGCCTTACGCCATAACCCGCAGCGGCCCGCAATTCGTTCTCGTCCAGGTCTTCGAAGGCAGCAGCTATTCGTTGGATGACATCCTCAGACGGCACGCGGCCATCAGACATATCTTTCCAGTAGGCTGCGCTGATTTCGGACCGAAGTGCGGCGGCCCGGAACGTGAGGCCGTTGCGATCCAGGAACTCACGGACCAGCCTGCCAAACTCGGGCGATACTTTGCTCACAGTGAATTCCTCCGTTCACTACTAGTTATTATACTAGCTAGAGCCGGTGACGTCAACGGCGAATTTGGAACCCGTAACAGCAATAGCATTGCCGGTTAGCATCATAGCACAGATCGGAAGGCCGGCACGTGGCTTGACCAACGAGGTGGCGAATCTGTTGAAAAGCTAAAGCCGTGTGAGCAACAGCGGTCTCGCGATAAGGCATATCTTGGATCGAGCCCAGCTACGAGCACATTCCCGCCAGATCTCCGTTAAATGTTTACAAAACGGTTTACTGCAACCTCTTGACAACGATTCCTAAATTGACGTAGAATCCGGATGCAATCACCGTGTTGCCGTGATAAAATCCTAGTGAAAAGGAGCTGGTGGAAAGGTAAATATAAGCGGATGACTAAAACGTTTTGCCTTGGCGAAATAACGACGCCTCAAACACATTACAGAAGGACACAAAGAGGGAAAATGAGAAGGTCTGTCACTCTTACGATGCTATTAGCCACAATCCCACCGTTAATCACGCTTTTGCTGATGCTGTCGGCGCCGGTTTTCGCGACATACTCCGGCGACGACGCCTGGACTCCGTGCGCCGGCGCTTGTGCCAGGCTAAACAATACGTGCTATAATCTACGCCCGACGGTCCAATTCCATCTGGTATAAAACTACAGATGGCACCTACTGGGGCGGGTGGGTAAACAAGCCAGGTGGAACCACCTATAGCTTCCCAGGCGCCGCCAACGGGATCACCGGGTCCAATGTCAAATACATCAGCGTATTCGCTCGCGGAACGAACAATCACTGCTTCGTAAGCCGGACTACTGATGGCTCCAATTATTCGACGTGGCTGGATATTGGCGGGGATATCGACACAGCCCCCTCCGCGGCATATCACGGCGGCTATATGTATGTTTTTGTGCGAGGCCGCAATACAAAGGAAATCTACTACTCCCGATCTGCTGATGGTGCTACGAATTGGAGCACTTGGGTCAACCTCGGCGGCTACTCCACTACAGCTCCGGTTGCGGTGACAATCGGTGACACGCTGTATGTTTATACCAGAGGCAATGGTTATATGCTGCACGAGCGCCACACGACCAACGGCACCTCTTGGACTCCCTGGAATACGGTCCATTCGTTCACACTCAATATGCCCTCCGATCAGATGGATTTCGCTCTTGCGTGCGATGTTGGTTACTGCATCACCGGCAACGAAGGCTCCAACTGGAGCTACTTCTGCTATCCCGAGGTAGATACCACCAATGCAACCGTGATGAAGTTCCAGATGAACTATGACCACGACTGGAGCAACGGCAACCCCTACTACTACTACGTGCCTAGAGCCCACGTGCAAAACTGCATAGACCTCGGAGCCAAGGTGATAATCTTCCGCACAGCCGACACCAAATGCAACTCCAGCCAGGTATATCACTGGATGCGCAATATGCGTTTTCCTGATTACAACGAATCAATCGAGAGTTTCATAGCCAACCACCCGAACACACAGTTCTGGATCGAAGTCGGCAATGAGCCCGATCGCGCCGGCATGGACCCTTGGTATGCTAGGTGGCAATACTTGGACACGGCCATTAACACCATTCCGACGTTTCGCTATTTAAGCAACTGCAAGTGGATGGCTTCTATGCCGACCTCAAGGCCCAACGGCGACACAGTAGACTGGAGCTATACGTCGGTTTTCTACGCCATCGATGGCTACGGGTCGGTCCAGGACCGCTACGACGGGTTGGGCACGCACTCCTATGGCGACAACGACCTGACCTACAACGAGCCCAAGATCCCGCTCGGTGAGACTTATTACGCGCTCGCGCGGCTCCCACTGGGCAAGGTCGTCTGGGTAACCGAGGCCGGCATCAACAACCACGACTCCTGGGGCACTAAGGGTGTGAAGTACAAGAATATGATGTATAAACTGCCGTCGCTGGTAAGAGGTGTAACTTTCTTCGTTCTAACAAGGGACAATAACGAGCCGCGTTGGATGTATCACCCTTACCACTACGCAGTTGATATCGAGTACGACACTCTCAACGTGGTTTCAGGCCGCCCGTGCGCCAGCGCACTCGGGGCTCGGTAACAAATGTGCGTCGAGGGACGGCATGTGCCGCCCCTCGACACATCTTGCACGCCACGCTGGGGAATTGCGGAAGTTGGCGAAGTAACTCGGCTTTATGCCTCGGCTACCATGCAAACTCTCTAGTCGCACGTATCATTGCATCCACCGCCTCCGGTGGCGTGTTGCTGGGTAGAGGACTTCCACAGGACATTATGAAAGGCGCTCCTTGACCAGACTGTCTGATCTGATCGAATACGGCTTCCCTAATCTCGGCTTCGTCGTTGCGCTGCAATAATAGTTCCGAATCTAGATTGCCGAAGAGACACCTTTCAGGACCCAAGACTTCCCGCACCCGCCTTACTGTAAGGTCAATGCCTTTACGAGACTGTTCGATTGCGAAAGCATCCATCGGCAGCGCGGCTTCATCTTCAAGGATAGGAATCACGTCGCCCTCGTTCCATAGCACTGCCCGCAAACCCACTTTCTTTGCCGCTTCGACAGTTTTCCGCTGATATGGCAGCGCAAACTCTCGGAACATTTTAGGCGATATGATATCGCAAGAAGCCCAGCCATCCGCGATGAACACTGCCTCAGCGCCCGCATCCGCGAACTGCCGCATAATAAGATCGTCGCCTTCGGCAATCTTGTCGGCAAGATAAAGGAAAAACTCGGGGTTCTCAGACATTGCGGCCATTGCCTTCTCGAAGCCAAGGGCGTAGCAAGCTTGAATATAAGCCGGCGAACAGGTAGGCATTACCAACGCCCCATCACCTACTCGCGCAATGGTTTCGCTAAGGCCGCTGAGGTAGTTCTGACTATGACCCTTAGGAGGAGAATTCCAGATACGATCCACGTCCTCTTTGGAATCAAGACCATCTACCGGATCACAATCTTTGCGCCCAGTTGCTTTATGAACTACGGTATAGCTTTCTTTGATAAACTCGTATTCCTCACCATTGTTGTTGTTGCGTACAATCCAGGATGTGGGTGTATCGTCGAGTAATGTGGCTTCGTTGGGCCCCCATCCAGCGCCGTCATAGAGCAATACATCTGGGCGATGGCGCTCAAACGCAGCGATTGGTGCTCCGATTCGGTGCTCTCTGCTTCCCAGCGCAGCTTCCCAGGGAGGGATACCGAGTATCTGCCAGTTGTAGTCAAACCCCCAGGTGAACAGCATCACGGGAATGCTATGAGACGCTTTTCCCGCCAATGCGTCAAGCGCTACTTGTTTTTTACCTGATATGTTATGCATCCTCGTATATTGCCTCCACACGCATCAATACAGAGAGCCACTTCAACACATCGGAAGTGCTCACCTTCACCAAGGCTCCTCGTAAGAGTTCATTCTCCGTAGTATGAGGCGTTTTCCGGGGCTGGCGGCGTATTCACAAAAGTTTCATCAGGTACTTTTGTGTGGGCTGTATAAGCGGTA
>Ga0209018_1000330_pt1 | contig 45279 bp, 46 predicted proteins | sample YNPBryBLVA2012_FD_185814 | JGI IMG/M metagenome (GOLD analysis project Ga0209018, IMG submission 185814) | Anoxygenic and chlorotrophic microbial mat microbial communities from Yellowstone National Park, USA - YNP Bryant BLVA 2012 (SPAdes)... ...
TTCTTTCAACGCCTCTTCCTGGACTTGAATGGCTACCGATTGTTTTGCATCAGACCACCATATCTGGCTTAACCACGGCGATTCCCAATGAACCGAAATGGATGCTTGCATTATACATCCGAAAGCGCTTGCCGTGAAAATCGCTTCGCTCAGGGCGAGGATGGTCTCTCTATTGGGCATTAGTGAGACAAAATCTTCCCTCTCGGCCGACGGTCGCTTTAACCTGTTTGCGGTTTGCCGCGCTATGGATTACAATTGCTGCGGAGATACGATGCAGCTCGACGAATACCTGGAATTCGCAACCGAGACGGCTTACCTGGCGGGGAGATTGACGCTGGGGTATTTTGGAACCGGCATTGCCCACGATTTCAAAGACGATCGAAGCCCTGTCACGGTGGCAGACCGTTCTGCCGAGGCGGTGATTCGCAGCCGTATCGAGGCGTGCTATCCCACGCATGCTATCGTGGGCGAGGAGGGGGGCGTCACCGAGCGGGAAGGCGCGGCCTTGCGCTGGTATATTGACCCCATTGACGGCACGAAGGCCTTCATCCACGGCGTGCCATTGTATGCGGTGTTGATTGGCCTGGAAATCGAGGGGCAAGCCAAAGTGGGCGCAGCCTATTTCCCCGCTTTGGACGAGATGCTGGCGGCTGCCGATGGGCTGGGGTGTTGGTGGAATGGCCGCCGCGCCCATGTCTCGGCGGTGAGCGATCTGAGCCGCTCGGTGGTGGCCTATACCGACGCGGCTAACTTTGCCAAATGTGGACACGCTGCCGCCTGGGAACGGCTGCAACAAGCCACCTGGTTTCAGGCTGGCTGGAGCGATGCCTACGCTTACGCCCTGGTGGCTACTGGTCGGGTGGAGATCGCTCTCGACCCGGTGATGAACCCCTGGGACTGCGGCCCATTTCCTCCCATACTCAGCGAGGCAGGCGGCTACTTCGGTGATTGGCACGGCAACGTTACCCTTCATGCCGCTCAGACCCTGGCAACCACGCAGACCCTCTTGCCAGCGGTGCTGCGTTTGTTAGAAGAGCCGTGAAGCGGCAGAGAGTTGCTGACCATGCTTTATTGCCCCGAATGTGGTACCCCTAACGAAGACCAGGCGCTTGTCTGCCAGTCTTGTGCTCGGCCTTTACCCAAACTGCCTCCTGCCGAAGAGCTTGCGCCTGCGCCACCTCTGGCGGCCCCGCCGCTTTTTTGCCCCTTTTGCGGCAGGCAAAATCTGGCGCAAGCGCAAAACTGCGCCGCTTGCGGGGCGGCGCTCCCCCGCCTGGAAGCTCTCCCTCAGGCGGCTGAAGCTTTGCGCCCCACCCCACTGACCCATCCCTCGGCCCCTCCCCTGCCTTTTACCCCCCAGGCCGAGGCGCCGCTCTCGTGGTGGCAACGTCTTACCCCCGATTTCCGTGCCGCGCTCATCACCGGCGTGATCGTCACCGGCTTGCAAGTGCTGAGCGATGTTGTGCCGGGTCTCGGTTTTGTCTTCTCCTCGCCGTTTGCCATCGCCTCTTATTATTTGCAAGGCGTGTTGACGGGCAAATTGCTCAAAGATGACCCCGCACGCCGCCATGCTACCCTGGCTGAGTACGCCTGGCGCGGGGCGCTTTCGGGAGTGTGGACGAGTGTGGTTTTCTCAACGGTGTTGACTTTACTCATGTTGCTCATCACCGTGCCGCTCTCGGCAGGCGCGTTGCTGTTGGCTATCCCCATTATTGTGGTCAATAGCCTGGTGGACATTGTGCTGAATGTGGCGTTTGCGGCGCTAGGCGCCTGGCTGTATGGGCGGCTAGGCGGCAGGCGCATGGCGGCGGTTTCGGCAGGGGTGATGGGTTGCGGGGTAGTGCTGGCTTGCCTGCTCTCGCTGTTGGCCTTGTTCATTTTGAGCGCGCTGGGCATTGGTTTGTGGCAGGGGCTGGCTGCCGGTTATGGCCAGTAGCCCGCTCGAAGCGAGGAGATGCTGATGCAGCTCGATTACCGTTACCCTACCGAGATCCGCACCCTGCTGGTTACGATTTTAGTGCTGACCGTCGCTTTGTTGCTGACCACCCCTTTCACCGTGGGGGCCACCCTGGTGTTGTTCGTACTTGGTGTGGGGTTGAATTACCTGATTGTGCGTTCGCAGATCGAAAGCCTCAAACGCCGCGCTGTGCGGGTGACGGCCACGCAGTTGCCTGAAATCAACGCGCTGGTGGACGAGTGCGCTCGACGCGTTGGCCTGCCGGCGGGTACAGAAGTGTATGTCAAGTACAGTCCGGTGATGAACGCTTCTGCAATGGGTGTGGGCAAGCCGTATTCTATTGTGCTGAATTCGGCGCTGGTGGAGGCGCTCGGCCCCGACGAGCTGAAGAGTGTCATCGGCCACGAGATGGGGCATATCAAATTCGGCCATACGGCGTTGTTGACCCTGGTGGGGCAGTTGGGCAGTCAGACCTTTGGCCTTCCGCTGGTGGGGGATTTGATACGTTATGTGTTTCTTTTCTGGTCGCGGGCGGCAGAATTCACGGCTGACCGCGCTGGCCTGGTGGCTGTAGGCCGCTTGGACAGGGCGGTGGCGACGGAGGTCAAACTGGCCGTGGGGCCCGACCTGGCGCAGCGCGTCGATTTGCGCGAACTGGCGCGTCAGGCACGCGAGGCGCGCGGCAGCCTCTTGGGGACGTTAGGTGAGATGGAAAGCACACACCCGATGATGACCACCCGCATTCAGAAGATGGTGGATTTCGCTGCGAGTGAGACCTTTGCCCGCCTGCGCCCAGACATGCGCGCCGTCAATTTCCAGGAAGCCGATGCCTGGCAACTGGAGCAACCCACTCTCTCCAGCGGCGGGGTTTGCCCGCAGTGCGGCAATCCGCTCCTCAAGGGGGCGGCTTTCTGCATGCGCTGCGGCGCCCGCGCTCACACGCCGCGCCGCTGTCTCCAATGTCACACGCCGCTCGAGGCGGCCTGGAAAATTTGCCCCCGCTGTGGAAAAGCGATCTCAGGGTAACGTCGTCGGCCAGGGGGCGATTACACCCAGCCCTGTTTTTTGACGAAGTCTGTCACGACCGGAATATTGACCATTTCACCCTGGTAGGCTTTGTAAGCCCAGTAGAAGAAAACCAGGTAGACCACAGCCGCACAACCCAGTGTGATGATGGTCAGAGGGATGAGCACGACGCCGGTGACAATCGAGACGACTGCATGGTAGCGAATGAAGGGTCGCTGTTTCTTGTCTTCCATGAGCAACGCCACAATCGCCAGGATTGGCCACAAGGGAGTGACCGGCAGCCAGCTCAAGGCAGCCCAAAGCTTGTCATCCGAGGTGATTTCAGCCGGGGAAGAGGATAGTTGGTCCATGCGTTAGGTCTCCTTGCTTGTATGTTCTGTTCCGTTGGCGCTAGCCCGCCGACGGTTGACAAATGTGGCGCCGAAGCGACTTCTTGTGCTTGATTTTACCATGAAGACGTCCAGAGGCCGATGGGGTCAGGCGGCCATCCTCGCGTGGCATTGGCGCAGAACGAAGTTTTCACGAAAGGGGGCCTCCCGGCGCAGCATCGGCTTGGCTTGCCGCTTAGTAACCACTTAGTAGCCACTTACTGCTGCCGCAGCCGTTTCATCGGCGCGGAAAGTTATGCAATTGACGCCGCTCACCACTCCTGTCTTGGCTGGTACTTCCTCTGCCAGGAAGCGGATGATTTTGCCTAGCCGAGAGATGATGAATATGTCGTCTTGGCTGTTGACGGTAAGCGCGGCGACAAGGGTGGAGGTGTTCATGGCGATTTTCCCTCCGCCGCCAGCCGATTTGTTGGCGTTGAAACCTTCCATGAGCCGCACAGTGCCTTTGCCCTCGCTATCTGCCAGGAATACGCCGCTGTCGGGGTAAACTGCGGCAACGGCAACCACTTCGTCGCCGGCTTCCAGGCGGATAGCCGCACAGCCCTGGGGCGGGACGAGTTTCTCTGAAAAGCGGATAGCTTTGCCCTGCCGTGTGGCGATGAATAGATCGCTATCGCCGGGTGTGCGGCAGGCTGCGGCCAAGGCGCCATAACGGCCAGCATCGAACAGGTTGATGCCGGGTTTCATGTATTCTCCAAACACATGATGACGAAGATGGCGCACGAAACCGTTGCGGCTGACAACCACCACAGCGCCTTTGGCCTCATCGGGCAGGACTGCCGCCAGTTTCTCGTCGGCAGTCAGCCCCATTTTGCCGCTAATGAGCGTGCCGCGGGCGCGCACAGGTGTTTCGGCAAGCTGTTTTACCGGCACACGGAAACAGCGCGCCTGGCTGGTGAAGATTAGCAAATGTTGGCTTTCATCGGCCACAGTGAGGATGGCGGGCGGGTCATCGTCGGGGGCATCGAGATCGAACACGCCCATCCCGCCCCGCCTTTGGCGGTTGTACAGGTGACGTGGTGTCCGTTTGCCCAGCCCTGCTGCGGTCAGCGTGATCACATTGACGTTCGTGGGCGGCTCGCTGGCTTCCACGGGCGGCGGCGGGGGGGAGGCCTCAGCAGAAGAGGGCTTCTTGCCCCCTAGGCGTTCCAGCTCTGCCTCGAGGGCCTCGATATAGGCGCGCACGGCAGCTTCGACATGGCTTAAGTCAGGACGTTCCATCAGCATAGCTCGCTTCTTTCCCTTGATTATAAATCACTCCTCTTGCTTTGGGCTATTCGTATTTCAACGCCGTCACCGGCACCAAGGTGGCGGCGCGCAGCGCCATACAGCCCCGATAGCAGACCAATCAACGTGGCAAACAGCAGCGCGAAGATGAGTAGCCAGACCGGGGTGGAAACCGCCACACTGGGCGGCGGGCCGCCTTGTTGCGATGCTTGCTGGGCAAGATAGGCCAACGCAGCCACGTTGAGAGCCTGCCCGGCGCTCCATCCTAGAACGATGCCGCCCAATCCGCCAATGAAACCTATGCCGGCGGCCTCGCCGAGGAAGACGCTCAACACGTCCCGGTTGGTGGCCCCCACAGCTTTCATTAGCCCAATCTCTCGTGTGCGCTCGAGGATAGCTATTGCCATGGTGTTGGCAATGCCAATGGCCGCCACGAGAAGGGCAATCGCCCCCACGCCTCCAAAGATGATCTGCAATACAAGGAAGAAGCTGTTGATACCTTGCACGAAAGATTGTGGAGTGTAAGCCTGGTAGCCGAGAGCGGTGATCTGATCGCTAATGTCCAGCACCTCATTCACATCTGCCACTTTGACGATTGCCTGGTTGTAGCCATCCTTGTTGCGGTTGATGCGCCGGCCGGTATGCCCCGCCTGCCCCTCAAGTTCAACCTAGCAATTGCTTGGCGTCTAGGCCCAGGTGCGAGATAACGATCTCCAGCGGCCAATGGCGGTGTTCCTCGAAAGCCTGTCGCAGGGTGGTGATGGCCTTGAGGCGCTCCTCGCGATGGCGGGCAAAGCGCCCCGGCATCTCCATCTCGCTTAGATACACCATCACCGCTGGAGTGTTGTGGCTGACACGCCCAAGCGCTTCTTGCAGGTAATCGTGCAGGTATTTCTGGTACAGTTGGTGGTTCAAGCTAATATGCCTTTGCGAAGAACACCTTTTCCGTAGCCGCTCTGCCGCAAACGATGCAGTTGCCCTTGCCGCCGGGTTGTTCCAACGGGATACAGCGGGTGGTGGCTTTGGTGTCTTCCTTCACCTTGGCCTCGCACGCTGGGTCGCCGCACCACCAGGAAAAAGCCCAGCCTTTTTCGATCGCCGTTTTCAGCTCCTCATAATCCTTTGGATCATAAGTGTTGGCTTGGCGGAAGGCCAAAGCCCGCTCGTATAGAGAGGCCTGGATGGTCTGTAACGCTTCGGCTACCTGGGCTGCCAGTTGCTGGCGGGATGCAGACGCTTTACCGGCGCGGCCCAGGATATCGCGGCGGGCGAGAACGACCGTCCCTTGCTGCACATCTTTCGGGCCGATCTCGATACGCAAGGGGACGCCGCGCATCTCCCAATCGTTGAACTTGAAGCCGGGCGTCACCTCCTCGCGGGCATCTACCTTGATGCGGAACTCTTTTAGCTCCTCTTTGATTTGCTCCACGACGGGCATCACGCGAGACTTCTCGGCGTCGCTCTTGTAGATAGGCACGATGATAACTTGGATAGGCGCCAGCTTGGGCGGTAAAATCAGCCCCTGATCGTCGCCGTGCGTCATGATGATCGCTCCCACGAAGCGTGTGCTCAGGCCCCAGGAGGTCGTCCAAACGTATTGCAGCTCGTTGTTCCAATCGGAGAACTTGATGTCGAAAGCTTTGGCGAAATTTTGCCCCAAGAAGTGGGACGTGCCGGCCTGCAGAGCTTTGGTATCGCCCATCATGGCCTCGATGGTATAGGACCGCACCGCGCCGGCGAATTTCTCGGCATCTGATTTGCGCCCGCGCACCACCGGCACAGCCGCGTCGTTGATGGCAAAATCGGCGTATGTGTCCAGCATCCGCAGTGTTTCCTCTTCGGCTTCTTGGGCGGTGGCGTGGGCGGTGTGACCTTCCTGCCAGTAGAATTCCAGTGTGCGCAGGAACAGGCGGGTGCGCAATTCCCAGCGCACCACGTTGCCCCACTGATTGATGAGAATCGGCAAATCACGGTGTGATTGAATCCATTTGGAATACATATAGCCGATGATCGTTTCCGACGTGGGGCGCACCACCAACGGCTCTTCGAGCTTTTGCCCCCCGCCAATGGTGACCACGGCCAGTTCCGGCGAAAAGCCCTCCACGTGCTCCTTCTCCTTCTCCAGGAAGGACATCGGGATGAACAGCGGAAAAGCGGCGTTGACGTGCCCGCTGGCTTTGAAACGCCGGTCGAGCGCTTGCTGGATGTTTTCCCACAGCGCCCAGCCGTAGGGCCGAACCACCATACAGCCGCGCACCGGCGCGTAGTCGGCCATCTCGGCGCGTTGGATCACCTGGTTGTACCACTCGGGGAAATTTTCGGAGCGTGAGGGTAATTTTTCTTCGTTCATGTTCGACTTCCACGGATTAAGGATGGGCAGACGGGGTTGTTGGGAGGGAAGACAAACGGGTAACAGCCTCGTCTACCGTTTGTACGAAAGTGAGCGATAGACGTTGACTTTGGGGGATATAGGCATCGAGAGCGGTGAAGAACGTCTCAAAGACGGCGTTCCAAGCGGGGCCGATGAGGATCAACGGCTTGGGAGAGATGGCCCCAATCAGCAAGAGATTCCACGTCAGAGCGATCTCGCTGAGTGTGCCGGGGCCTCCGGGTAGGGCCAGCGCCGCATCGCAGGCCTCGATCAGCCGCTGCAGACGTTCCAGCAGGGTAACGCAGCGCCATTCTTCCTGCACCCAGCGGTTGGCGCGCACCGGACGCCACTTTTCGATCGCCTCGCAAGTGACGCCAATGACATGCCCGCCGGCCTGGTTAGCGCCCTGGCTGACGGCCTCCATGATGCCAATGTAACCGCCGGTCAGCACCGTACAACCAGCTGCGCCCAGCAAGCGGCCCAGGTGCAACGCCTGCTCGTAAGCGGCCTCCCCGGGGCGGGGGCTGGCCCCGCCAAACACACTGACACGCTGGCTCATCGGACGGCCTCCCCCCAACGGCGGGCGGCTGCCCCGCGTAAGGGTTCCAGCCACACACGTCGTAATTCGTCGTAGCGGGTTTCCAGCAGCGCATCGGGAATCACTTCGAGAAGGTCCATCCAACTCGCCAAGAAGGTCCACAGCAGGGCGTCGTCCCACAATTGCTCCCATTCGCTATCGCTCCATGAATAGCCAGAGCTTTCCTGCAGCCTTTGGCGGTAATGTCCAACAATGACTTGCGGCGAGAGCGGCAGGGGGCTGAACCACCAGATGGAGGCCTGCACAAAGAACAACAAGTCGAGAATGCCCGGCCCAATGGCAGCCTGTTGCCAGTCGAAGATGATCGGGCGGCTGTTGGGGTAAAGATAGATGTTGCCGGGGAAATAATCGCCGTGTAGCAGCGTGTAGGGCATCTGGCGCAGATTGGCGCGCAGGCTTTCGGCGTGGTCAACGATGCTGGCTAGCACTTGCATCAATTCGCCATCGCCAGACAGCAAATTGGGCGGCAGGCGCTCATTCAGCTTCTGAACACCGGCTGCAGCGGCTTGCACATGAATCTCGAAATCGGTATCCAAGGGGCGCCCAAGCCAGGGATAGGCCACCAGGTCATCGCCCAATCCCAAGAAACGGTCGTGCAGGGCAACGAGCTGCTCGGTGGCTAAAAGATAATCCTGTGCAGACCATTGTTCAGGGGCGAAACCGCCGGGCAACAAATTGAGCGCCAGCCACTCGCCGTTGGCATGGGCGGCAATCAGTTGGGGCGTGCCCACCGGAAGTTGCTCGGCCAGATTGCGGTAGAAAGAGACCTCGCGCAACCCGGCGCCAGCCATGCCGGTACGCGTCGTCCCCAATGGCTCTTTGATCACCAGGTTGAACGTCTTAGAACCGCTCAGGCTGTGACACAGGGCACGTACGCCGCGAATGCGCCCTACGGCCGGGCGGCGTTGCGGCAAGGTCTCCTCCTCAAGGCCCAGGATGGTCAGCGTTGGGTCGCCGCTAAAAGCGCGCAAGCCAGCAGTCAATTCGGAGCCGCTGAAAATCCAGGGCCGCGGGTCAGATAACAAAGGCGTGAACATAACTTCGCTCAGTCCGTTTGCACAGGCTCGTCCCAACTGCGCTGATAATTTTTCTCCAGTTTGCTCAACACAGCCTGTTCCAGATCAATGCCGGATAAGCTGGCAAGTTGCAAGAGGTAGAGGGTGACATCGGCCAATTCGTCGGCCAGCGCCTGTGTATCCGAGGTGGCATCCTGCCATTGGAAATGCTCCAGCACTTCGGCGGCTTCCAGGCAAAGCGAGATAGCCAGGTTGCGCGGTGTTTGCGGGCGGCGGGTATCGGCCTCGTACCAACCCATCGCGCCCACGAAACAGTGCATTGCCTCGGTCAGTTCACGGATGTCCATCGCCAGGATTATAACTGCAATGAAGTGATTCCCAAAGCCTGCAAAGCAAACTGCGCCGAAATGCGCTGCGCCTCCTGCCAGCCTTCCTCTGTCACCATGCGCCGCAAATGGTCCATGACCGCTTGCCGTTCCGCTGGCGGCAACATCTGGAAGGCTGCCTGCACGGCTTCCATTTGCCGTGAGAGCAACTTATCCCAGAATTCTTCGGGGGTAGGGGGCAGAGTCTCGCTCAATGCTTGCTTGCCGTAAGGCCGGGGTGTCTCTCAATTATGCCATCGTCTTCGATTTCTGTCAGGGGTGATGCCTCATAGTGAACCAATGTGGTGTAAAATTCAACCATCCTGCTTGATTGTGAGAACTGCCCCCATGCGCATCATCCTCACCCACGAACAGGCCGACTTCGATGCTCTAGCCTCTCTACTTGGCGCTTATTTGTTGGATGAGAACGCCATACCGGTCTTGCCCCGCCGGATGAACCGCAACGTGCGCGCTTTCGTGACTCTCTACGGCCTCGAATTACCGTTCGTGGACCCGCGTGATTTGCCCGCCGAGCCGGTGGAACATATCACCCTCGTGGATACCCAATCTCTGATTACCGTGCGCGGCACCGGCGCCTTTACCCCCGTGCGAGTGGTAGACCACCACCCGCCGCGCGCGGAATTCCCCGCCAATTGGACGGTAAACACCGAAGACGTGGGGGCCACCACCACCTTGTTCGTTGAAGCCTTACAGGTGCACAACGGCGAATTGAGCAGCTTGCAAGCCACCTTGCTCTTACTGGGCATCTACGAAGATACCGGTTCGCTCACCTACTCGCGCACCACCGTGCGCGATGTGCGGGCGGTCGCCTACCTGATGGAGCATGGCGCAGACTTGCGGCTGGCGGTGAGCTTCATCAACCACCCTCTCTCGCTGCAACAGCAGGCCTTCTACGACCAGTTGCGTGCCAACGCCCAAGTGCACGATATCCACGGCCACACGGTGATCATTGCCTGTGGCGATGCGAGCGGCATAGACGAAGAATTGTCCAGCGTGGCCCACAAACTGCGCGATTTGTTCGACCCAGATGCCATCTTCCTGCTCGTGCAAACGCGCAACGGCGTGCAGATGATAGCCCGTTCCACCAGCGATCATATTGACGTGGCGCAAATCGCCGCGCGCTTTGGCGGCGGCGGACACGACCGCGCCTCCGCCGCGCTGGTGCGCGAGCGCAGTTTGACTGAGGTGTGTGCCGAGTTGCTCCGCCTGTTGCCCGAAATGGTGCGCCCGGCGGTGACTGTGGCACAGATCATGTCACGCGACCCTCAGGTGCTTGCGCCTGATACGCCGGTGCACGAAGCCGCCTTGCGTATGCAGCGTTTTGGCTACGAAGGCTATCCGGTCGTCGAAAATGGGCAAGTGGTTGGCTTGCTTACCCGCCGCGCCGTAGACCGTGCCATTGCTCACAAGTTGCATGTCACCGCCGCCAGCCTGATGGAGAGCGGACGAGTGAGCGTTCGCCCCGGCGATTCGGTCGAATATCTCCAGCGCCTCATGACCGACACCGGCTGGGGGCAGGTGCCGGTCGTCCACCCTGAGAGCGGCGCCATCATTGGCATCGTCACCCGCACCGATCTGCTCAAAACCCTCGCTCCCCAGCCGCAACTCCCCGGCCAACTCAATCTGGCAGACCGCCTGGCGTCCGCTTTGCCTCCTGCTCACCAGGCTCTATTGCAGGCCATTGCCCTAGAAGCGCGTCAACAGCGCCTGGCCGCTTACCTGGTTGGTGGCTTTGTGCGCGACCTGTTGCTCGAGCGCCCTAGTTTGGACTTCGATATCGTCGTCGAAGGCGATGCCATTGCTCTGGCCAACGCTCTCTCCAGGAAATACGGCGGACGCGTGACCACTCACGCCCGCTTTGGCACTGCCAAGTGGTATGTCGCCGACAGCCAACTTCAACCCAAAGACCCTCCCCAGCCGGCTTCTCCCTTACCGCCCACCCTCGACCTTATCACCGCTCGCACCGAGTTCTATACCCATCCCACTGCCTTGCCCACCGTCGAGCGCGGCAGCATCAAACTCGACCTGCACCGCCGCGATTTCACCATCAACACCCTTGCCCTGAGGCTGGATGGGCGGCATTACGGCGATTTGTATGATTACTGGGGAGGTCTCAATGACTTGCGTCAGGGTTTGGTGCGCGTTTTGCACTCGCTTTCTTTCGTAGATGACCCCACGCGGATGCTACGCGCCGTGCGCTTCGAACAACGTTTCGATTTCCGCATCGAAGAGCGCACCCTCCAGCTCCTTTCTGAAGCTCTGCCGCTGATCAACCGCGTCTCTGGTGACCGATTGCGGCACGAATTGAGCCATATCCTCGACGAGCCGCGCACTTGCCAGATGGTGGCGCGCTTGCACGCCCTGGGCGTACTCAGCAGTATCCACCCCGATCTGAGCTGGGATGATTGGCTGCACGCGCGCCTTGAGGCGCTCCCCACCGAAAATCCCCCTCCCGAATGGCCTGCGCTGACAGAGCAAGGGTGGAGGCAAAGCCGGCGAGAGTTGGCCTATGCCTTGTGGGTGTTGCGTCTCTCGCCCGAACGAGCCGCGGCCGTCTTACAGCGTCTCAAAATCCCCCGTGCTACCGCCGACCGCATCCTGGCGGCAATTGACTTGCTCAAGCAGCTCCCTGTGCTGGTGGACGCCTCACCTAGCGCCGTTACCGCCTGTCTCGATAGTTTCCACCCGCTTGTCGTATTCATCGTTTACCATGCCGCTCTGCATCCTGGCGCACAAGAGCCTTTGCGCCAATATCTCACCTGCTGGCGCAAAATCCAGCCGACCATCAACGGCGCTGCCTTGCGGGCGCGCGGTCTCCCCCCAGGCCGCCTCTACGGCCAAATTTTGACCGCCTTGCGCAATGCGTGGTTGGACGGCGTGATCACCACGCCTGAACAGGAAGCGGCTTTGCTCGAAAATTTGCTGGCCCAATTGCCAGCCTCTGCCGATTGAATCATGTGCCCCGCTATGACGCTGCCATGGCTCGCTGATTGCTCCATTCGCCAGGCTATCCGCGCCGACCTGCCTGCGCTGGAGTGGGATGGCGAGCTTGTCCATTACCGCCGCCTCTTTGCCCAGGCCTTCGAACAGGTTCAACGCGGGCAGGCGCTGATTTGGATTGCTGAAATCCCCTTGCAGGGATTGATCGGCCAGTTGCTCGTCTCGCTCAAGAGCGAACGGCCGGAATTGTCCGATGGCCTTGAGCGCGCTTACGTCTATGGTTTCCGCGTCAAATCCTTGTATCGTAACCAGGGGATAGGCACACGCATGATGGCGGTTGTCGAAGCAGATTTGCTTGAGCGCGACTTCTCGGTGGTGACTCTCAATGTCAGCCAGCAAAATTCTGGCGCGCGGCGGCTGTATGAGCGGTTGGGCTATCGCGTCGTCGGTTTCGAACCCGGCCGCTGGTCGTACATCAATCACGAGGGTCAGCGGGTAAACGTTCACGAACCGGCCTGGCGGATGGAGAAGAACCTGCGCTGAAAAAATCAACCTTGCTTATCCGCTCATTCCGTGCTAGAATGGGGTCGGCAGGGGGGTAGCGAAAGATCGCTTTCGTCATGAAAAGTGGGCCAGCCCCACTTTTCTTGCATGTAAGCGCTTAGCGCTGACCCCGTCTCAAAATATCTGGAGATAAAGAAGGTATGAAGAACGAGTTTACCCTGGCATTCAACGAGGTTCTGGAAGAGAAACAGTTGCCCAAAGCGGTGATTCTCGAGGCTTTGGAAGCGGCTATGGTTTCCGCTTATCGCCGCGCCGTAACGGCTTCCAGCGCACAGCATGTCGAAGCCAAAATTGATCCTGAGACGGGAAAAGTCGTTATCTTTGCCGAGAAAGAGATCGTCGAGAAAGTGCAGGATGAACGCACCGAAGTCTCGTTGAGCGACGCCCGCAAGCTCAACCCCGCTGCCGAAGTTGGGGGCATGATTCTGGTCGAATCCACGCCAGCCGACTTTGGCCGCGTGGCCGCTCAGACAGCCCGCCAGGTGATCCAACAGCGCATTCGCGAGGCCGAGCGCGACGCGCAAATGGCCTACTACGCCAAACAAGTCGGCGAGATCGTCAGCGGCGTCGTTCAGGCGGTGGGACCGCAAGGCCTCACGCTGGGTCTGGAGATGAAAGCAGAAGGCACCTTGCCGCGCAACCATCAGATTCCCGGCGAGCGTTTTCGCGTTCACGACCGCGTGCGCGCCATCTTGCTCGAAGTCAAGCAGACCCCCCGCGGCCCGCAAATCATTCTCTCCCGTGCTCATCGCAATTTTTTGCGGCGTTTGCTGGAGAACGAAGTCCCCGAAATCTATCATGGTATGGTGGAAATTCGTTCCATCTCCCGCGAACCAGGCCAGCGTTCCAAGGTGGCGGTGGCCGCCTTGCAACCGGCGGTAGACCCGGTGGGCGCTTGTGTAGGCATTCGCGGCGTCCGCATCCAGGCGATCGTACGCGAATTGAACGATGAAAAAATTGATGTCATCGAGTGGAATCAGGACCCGGCAATTTACATTGCCAAGTCGCTCAGCCCGGCGCGGGTGAGCGGGGTTTACCTCAACGAGCAAGCCAAAGGCGCTAAGACGGCCACCGTGGTCGTTCCCGAAGACCAGCTCAGCTTGGCTATCGGCCGCGATGGTCAAAATGCCCGCCTGGCTGCCAAGCTCACCGGCTGGCGGATTGACATCAAGAGCCTGCCGGAGGCTGCCTCCGATGCGCTCAATCGCTTGCAAAGCGACCCCGCTTACGCTGCCCTGGCTGCTGCCGAGGCCGCGGTGATGCCCCAGGTCGAGGCCATCCTGGCCAAGAAAGCCGAAGGCCGCCCGGTTCCTCCCGAAGATTATGCCCTGCTCAGCCAGTTCGTTGACCGCGTCGAGCGCGGCATGTTGCGCCAGCGCCAGGCGGAAAAGCGCGCCGAAGACGAACGCGAAGCCGCAGCGCGTGCCACCCTGCCCGAAGCGGCCTTCCTCACCCCGCTGGAAGACCTGGGTCTGTCGCAACGCGTTTACGATATTCTCACCCAGGCTGGCTACAATACGGTTGGCGAGCTGATGTTGCAGCTCAAACTGGATGCCGATGCCGTCCTGGGCCTGGAGGGTTTTGGCTCGAAGGTGATGCGTGAAATCGAAGCCGCTTTGGAAGCGATCACCTTCCCCGAAGTGACGAAGCCCGCTGAACCGGAAGCGGTCGCTGCCCCCCAGGTGGTGACTGCCCCCGCTGAAGAGCTGCCCCCGCCGGCCCCGCCTGTGGAGGTGGCCGAAGTCCAAGCGGCGGCGCCAGTCGAACAGCCTGTGGCCGAAGCTCCCCTCCTGGCGCAACCGTTGCCGCAACCGAGCGAGGCCGCGCCGCAACCGCTTGCCGTCGAAATTCCCGATTCGGCGCCCGAAAAACCGGCCATTTCCGAAGATATCTTCAAGATCATCAGCCTCGAAGAGATGACTGCCGAGCGCGAACTGGAAGAAGAAGACGAGGATATCAAGGATAAAAAGGGCAAGAAAGACAAGAAAAAGAAGAAGCGCTATATTGAAGTCGAATACGATCCCGACCAGGATATCACCATCGCCAAGAAGAAGCGCAAGCGCGGCGGCGAATGGGATGGCGGTTGGGAGTATTGAGCTAACCTGGCGCCGTGCGCTTGTTGTACGGTCAGCCTGTTTAGGGATTGTTCACAACTTGTAGAGTCGAGTGACTGCCTCAAGAACCGTCCGACGCAAACATGTCCCCCAGCGCACCTGCGTTGGCTGTCGGCAAGTGTTGCCCAAGCGAGCGTTGGTGCGCCTGGTGCGCACGCCCGACGGCATCCAGGTGGACCCGACGGGTAAGCAAGCGGGGCGGGGCGCTTACCTGCACAACCTGCGCTCCTGCTGGGAACGGGGGCTGAACGGCGCCTTGGCCGCAGCCCTCAAAACCGAGATTACCCCGCAGGATCGAACCAGATTGTTGGCCTTCATGGCGGGCTTGCCCGATGAGCCGTTGGCCCAGGCTGGCAGCCTAGCCGAACAGAAGACTGCGGAGGCCACCATGAACGGCTGATGGGGTTCAACCTGCTGATGCTCGTCTCGCCTGGCATGCGAGCGCGGCAACGAGAGGCTTTTGGAGGTGAATTTATGAGCGAGAACGGGCATAAAGCTATCGAATTACCAGTCAGCATTACCGTGCGCGATCTGGCCAAGACGATCAACACCAGTCCGATTGACATTCTCAAAATTTTGATGAACAACGGCGTCATCGCCAATATCAATCAGCAGATTGATTTCGAGACGGCGGCCATTGTGGCCTCTGAAATGGGTTTCGATGCCACGATGCAGATGCCCGAACAGGCGGTGCAGCCCGATGTCGGCGAAGTACCTCTCTGGCGGCGCGTGATCGCCGAGGAGGCTGATGCCAATTTGCAGCCGCGTCCGCCGGTGGTGACTATCCTGGGGCATGTGGACCATGGCAAAACCACTTTGCTGGATGCCATTCGCAACACGCAGGTGGCCGCTGGCGAGGTGGGCGGCATTACCCAGCATATCGGCGCTTACCAGGTCGAACACCATGGGCATCTGATCACCTTCCTCGATACCCCAGGGCATGCCGCTTTTACCGCCATGCGTGCCCGCGGGGCGCAAGGCGCCGACATCGTCGTCCTGGTGGTCGCCGCCGATGATGGCGTGATGCCTCAGACGCGGGAAGCGATCAACCACGCCAAAGCTGCCAAAGTCCCCATCGTGGTGGCGCTCAACAAGATTGACAAGGCCAATGCCGACCCCGAACGGGTGAAACATCAACTCTCGGAAGTGGGCTTGGTCTCCGATGAATGGGGCGGCGATACGATTGTGGTGCCGTTGTCGGCCAAACAGAAACGCGGCATCGAAGATTTGCTGGAGGCGATCTTGCTCGTGGCCGACAGCCTGCAAATTCGCGCTAACCCGGAGGGTAAAACCATCGGCACGGTGATCGAAGCCGAAGTGGACAAGGCCAGGGGGGTGGTGGCAACCCTGTTGGTGCAGAACGGCACGCTCGAAGTGGGGGATGTGGTCGTAGCTGGAACGGCTTTTGGCCGTTTGAAAGCCATGTTCGATTACCGCGGCCGCCGATTGCGTAAAGCCGGCCCGGCAACGCCGGTAGCCGTGATGGGGCTGAACGATGTCCCCTCGGCGGGCGATCAATTCAGCGTGGTCCCTTCCGAGCGAGAGGCGCGGGCGATGACCCTCGAGCGCCGTCAGGCCCAGGAGAAAGCAGCGGCCTCGCCTCGCCCGGCTCTAACCCTGGAGCAGTTGTTTGCCCGCGTGCAATCTGGCGAAGATAAGGAACTGCGCTTGGTGATCAAGGCCGACGTGCAAGGCTCGTTGGAACCCATTGTCTCTTCGCTCAAGGATTTGAGCAGTGACGAGATTCACATCAATATCCTGCACGCCGAAACAGGCAACATCGGCGAAAACGATGTCATGCTTGCGGCTGCTTCGCGCGCTATCGTTATCGGTTTCAATGTCCAGGCTGATGCGGCTGCCCGCCGCTTGGCCGAGGCTGAAGGCATCTCCATCCGTCTGTACGACATCATCTACCGGATGATCGAAGATGTGGAGATGGCCCTCAAGGGCATGCTCGAACCGGAAGTGCGTGAGGTGCTGACCGGCCATGCCGAGGTGCGCGCCGTTTTCCGCATTTCGAAGGTCGGCAATGTGGCAGGCTGCCGTGTTTTGGACGGGGAAATTCGCCGTAACGGGCATGTCAAAATCTTGCGCGGCGGACAGGAGATTTTCAAGGGCGAAATCGGTTCGCTCAAACATCTGCAAGAAAGTGTGGCCGAGGTGCGCGCCGGTTTCGAGTGCGGCATTGGCGTCAAGGGATTCAGCGATTTCGTCATCGGCGATATCCTGGAATGCTATGTCTTGCAGAAATCGTGAGGGATGAGCGGTGGTATCATCATCACGCGCTATGCGCATTGCCGATCGCATCCGCGAGGATTTGTCTGAGTTGCTGATTCGCGAGGTGCAAGACCCGCGCCTTGCCGGCATTTCGATTACCGATGTGCGCGTCGATCGCGAGTTGGCTTATGCTAACGTGTATGTTTCGGCGCTGGAAGGTTCGGGACGCTGGCCTGAAATTCAGCAGGGGCTGGAACATGCCCAGGGCTTTTTGCGCAGCGAGCTGGCGCGCCGCTCCAATTTGCGCGTCTTCCCCCGTCTGCGCTTCTATTGGGACGCCACCTTCGAGCGCGCCGAACGCATCGAGCAGTTGATCGCTTCACTGCACAAGGAGGAAGCCGGTGAGGCTTCTGTCGGGCCAGAAACAAGCGATGGGCACGACTGACCCCTTGCTCTTCGATATCCGTCAGGCTTTGCAAGCAGCCACCCGCATCCGCCTGCTGTCACATGTGCGACCCGATGGCGACGCCGTCGGTTCACTGCTGGGGCTGGGGCTGGCTTTGCAGAATGTCGGCAAAGACGTGCAAATGATTCTGGCCGATGGTGTGCCCGCCAGCCTGCGCCATCTGCCCGGCAGCGACCAGGTGCGTAGTGGTTCGCAGGGTGATTTCGACCTGACGGTGACGGTAGATTGTTCTGAACCGGATCGCCTGGGCGAGGCATTGCCGCCTGGTGCAGCGGTGGATATCAACATTGACCACCATGTTACCAACACGCACTTTGCCCGCCTCAACCTGGTGCAACCCCAAGCGGTTGCTACAGCAGAAATCCTGGCTGCCTCGTTCGATGCGCTTGGTTTGACCCTCACTCCCGCCGTGGCAGCCGCTTTGCTCAACGGCATCATTACCGATACCATCGGCTTTCGCACATCCAATGTGAGTTCTGCCGCTCTGCGCACCGCAGCGCATCTGGTGGATTGCGGCGCTGATTTGCCGGGGCTGTATCAGCGCGCTTTGCTGACGCATTCCTTCAACGCCCTGCACTATTGGGGTGCGGGCTTGAGTAAATTGCAGCGCGCCGATGGCCTGGTGTGGACGACCCTGACCCTGGCCGACCGCAAAAGCGCCGATTACCCCGGCCGCGACGACGCCGATCTGATCAACCTGCTCTCCGCTATCGAGGGGCTCGATGTAGCCATTGTGTTCATCGAACAGAGTGAGCGGCGGGTCAAGGTAAGTTGGCGCGCCCGACCAGGCCTGGATGTCGCCCAACTGGCTGTGACTTTTGGCGGCGGCGGTCACAAGGCCGCTGCAGGTGCAGAGATCGAAGGCAATTTGCAGGAGGTGCTGGAAAAGGTTTTGACGCGCACACGAAGTGTCCTCGACCGCTCCGGCTGACGGCCTTGCCGGGCGGCTCTCACCTTAAGTTAAGCCTGTTAGCATATAATACGTTGGCAACTTGGGCTGCGACATCTCGCCACATGGCGCAGACCCATGAATTTCGAAAAAGGTAGGATAGCTAAAATGAACCAGCAGGATGATCAAAGCAAAAATGTTGTATCAGGGGTGCTTGTGGTGGATAAACCAGTGGGCATGACCTCTCACGATGTGGTGCAAATCATCCGCCGAGGAACTGGCATCCGCCGGGCGGGTCACACCGGCACTCTCGACCCGCGCGCTTCAGGCGTTTTGGTGGTGCTCATTGGGCCGGCGGTGCGCCTGAGTGAGTATGTCTCCGCCTCCGATAAGCGCTACCAGGCTACCATCCGCCTGGGCAGCTCGACAGACACCTATGATTCAGATGGCGTGGTTACCGCTACCGCCTCGCCAGCCAGTATTACCGAAGAAATGTTCGAGGCCACCCTGCAGAAATTCGTGGGCGAGATCGAACAGGTACCGCCGCCTTACTCGGCGGTCAAATTGCAAGGTCGGCGTGCCTACGATATGGCTCGTGAAGGCGAAGAATTCGAACTGACCCCGCGCATCATCAAAGTTTACAGCCTCGAGTTGCTTGAATGGGCGCCGCCCGAAGCCGTGATAGACGTGTTCTGTTCGTCTGGCACGTATGTGCGTTCACTGGCCAACGATTTGGGCAAAGCCTTAGGGTGTGGAGCGCACCTTGTCGGCCTGCGCCGCACCAAGAGCGGACGCTTCACGCTGCGCGATGCCACCACCTTGCGCCGCTTGCAAGAAGCCTTCGTTGCCGGCAACTGGTACAGATACCTCATCCCCGCCGCCGAAGCTCTGGGCGAATGGCCGATGGTCGAACTGGATGCCGATCAGGTCGAGCTGGTCCGCCATGGCCACCGCGTCCCGGCAGCCCCGGGGGCCAGCGGCTTGGCGCGCGGCGTCAGTGAAGCTGGCGACCTGGTTGCTCTGCTGGAAGTTGACCCAGCCACCAACGAATGGCAGCCCAAGAAGGTCTTTTTCCAATCCTGAAACCATGATGCCGGTTACACCGCGGCCAAGTCATCGCCGCGGCGTGACCGGTTTGCTCCTCGGGCACGTGTGGTATGAAACATGTCTGGTCGCTGGATGAAGTGAGGCTCGATGACGCCTGCCTCACCATCGGTTCGTTCGATGGGGTGCATCGCGGCCATCAGTACATCGTCCGCAGCATGGTGGAAGCCGCCCACCGTGCCAGTTCACCCGCTGCCGTGCTCACCTTCTACCCTCATCCGGCTGTCGTCCTGCGCGGGCAAACGGCCCCCTTCTACCTGAGCACGCCCGAGGAGCGTGCCGCCCTGCTGGGCGAGCTGGGCGTTGACCTGGTGATCACCCAACCTTTCAGCCGCGACTTGGCGCAAACGACAGCCGCTGACTTCATGGCTTGGCTCAAGCGCCAGCTTGGCCTGCGCCAGTTATGGGTGGGCCATGATTTCGCCTTGGGGCGCGGCCGCGAAGGAAACACCGCCCATTTGCAACAACTCGGTGAACAGATGGGCTTTACCCTTCATGTACTGCCCCCCCTGGATGCTGAGGGCCAAATCATCTCCTCCAGCGCCATTCGCACGCTCTTGCAAGCCGGGCAAGTTGCTCAAGCCGCCGACATGCTCGGTCGGCGCTACCGTCTGAGCGGCGAAGTCGTGCGCGGCGACGGCCGCGGCCGCTCGCTAGGCATTCCCACGGCCAATCTTTCTGTCTGGTCGGGAAAACTCCTGCCGGCGCACGGCGTTTACGCTTGTTGGGCCCACTTCGAAGGACGGGCCTGGGGCGCTGCTACCAATATCGGCATCCGCCCCACTTTCGACGGCAACGCCGTTGCCCCTCATGTCGAGGCGCACATGCTCGATTTCGACGGCGATCTCTATGGCTGCCCCGTCGAACTGGAATTTGTCGAGCACCTGCGCGGCGAAGTGCGCTTTGCCTCCGTCTTCGACTTACTCACCCAAGTTCAACAGGATATTGCTCGAACGCGCCAATTGCTGGCCGCTTTGCCGGCTGTTGCCCCGCTATGAAGCCGTATCTCGACCTCTTGGAACACATCCTCACCTACGGCGTCCGCAAAAACGACCGCACCGGCACCGGCACGCTCTCCATCTTTGGCTATCAAATGCGCTTCGACTTGCGCGCCGGCTTCCCCCTCCTCACCACCAAGAAACTGCACCTGCGCTCGATCATCCACGAACTGCTCTGGTTCCTGCGCGGCGATACCAACATCCGCTCCCTCAACGAACAGGGCGTTCACATCTGGGATGAGTGGGCCGATGAACAAGGCGAACTCGGCCCCGTGTACGGACGACAGTGGCGCGCCTGGCCTGCTGCCGACGGCAGGACCATAGACCAGATCGCCCACGTCGTGAGTCAAATCCAGACCAATCCCGATTCGCGGCGGCTGCTGGTCAGCGCCTGGAACGTCGGCGAACTGGAACGGATGGCCCTGCCGCCTTGCCATGTCCTCTTTCAGTTCTACGTGGCCGAAGGCCGTCTTTCGTGCCAGCTCTACCAGCGCTCAGCCGATGTCTTCTTGGGCGTGCCCTTCAACATCGCCTCGTATGCCCTTCTCACGCTGATGGTGGCGCAGGTTTGCGGCTTACAGGCTGGCGAATTCATCCACACCCTCGGCGATGCCCATCTCTACCTCAATCACCTCGAACAAGCCCGCCTGCAACTCTCCCGTCAGCCCTATCCCCTGCCGCGCATGCGCCTCAACCCGGACGTCACTTCCCTGTTCGATTTCCGTTACGCCGATTTCGAACTGCTCGATTACCACGCTCACCCTCACATCAAAGCCGAGGTCTCGGTGTGATCGTCTCCCTGATCGTTGCTCTGGACGAAGCTGGTGGCATTGGCCGCGCCGGCAATTTGCCGTGGCGTCTATCCACCGACTTGCAGCGCTTCAAGACCCTCACCATGGGACATCACCTGGTGATGGGACGCAAGACTTTCGAGACCGTTGGCCGCCCCTTGCCTGGGCGAACCACGATTGTCGTCACCCGCCGCCAGGATTATGCCCCCCCCGCTTGTTTGATCGCTCACTCACTAGACTCTGCCCTGGCATTGGCAAGGGCCGGCGGCGAGAGCGAAGTGTTCGTCTGCGGCGGAGGACAAATCTACGCCCTGGCCTTACCGCTTGCCGACCGCATTTACCTCACCCGCGTCCATGCCCGCCTGCCCGCCGACACCTTCTTTCCCCCCCTCAACCTGGCAGAATGGCAAATAACCCAGCGCATTGAGACCCCCGCCGGTGACAAGGACGACTACCCCGCCACCTTCACCCTCTTAGAGCGTCTGACCACCTCGCTCGCCATGCTATAATCTCCCCCATGACCACCCTTTCCCATCTCGACGATTCCGGCCGCGCCCGCATGGTGGATGTGGGCCAAAAACCCGATAGCGAACGCATGGCCGTTGCCAAAGGCGAAGTGCTGATGCGCCCCGACACGCTGGCGCTCATCCGCGCTGGCGCGCTGAAAAAGGGCGATGTGCTCACCGTGGCGCAATTGGCTGGCATCATGGCCGCCAAGCGCACGGCTGAACTCATCCCCTTGTGCCATCCCCTGCCCCTCACCCAAGTCACTGTGGACCTCGAACTGGCCGACGACCTGCCCGGCGTGCGAATCACTGCCACTGCCCGCACCGTCGGCAAGACCGGCGTCGAAATGGAAGCCCTCACCGCTGTCTCACTCGCCGCGCTTACCATCTACGACATGGCCAAAGCCGTCGAGAAAACCATGCGCATTACCAACATCCGCCTGATCGAAAAACACGGTGGACGCAGCGGAGACGTTCAAGTTGAAAAGTAACCCCGTAACCATCCTCTTCTTTGCCACGCTCAAAGACCGCGCCGGAACCCGACAGGCGACGCTGGAATTGCCCGCAGGGGCGCAGGTGCGTCACCTCAAAACCGCCTTACAGCAACAGTTCCCCTCCCTGGCCCCGGCTCTCTCCTCCTGCCTCGTTGCTGTCAACCGCGAATACGCCGCCGATGAAGACCTCATCCCCGCCGGCGCAGAAATTGCCCTCTTCCCCCCCGTCTCTGGCGGTTGCAAGCCGCCTCTTTCTTCTGGAAGTTGAACCATGAGCGCTGAATTTCCCACCTTCTGCCTGCTCACCGAAGCGCCTCTCGACCTGGACGATTTGACTGCCAAAATCACCTTGCCTACCACCGGCGCAGTGGTCATTTTCACCGGCGTGGTGCGCGCCGTGACGAGGCGCGGCGAACCACACGACACACATCACCTCGAGTACGAAGCCTATGCCCCCATGGCGCAAGCAAAAATGCGCCAAGTAGCCGAAGAAATCCGCTCGCGCTGGCCTAGCGTGGAGGGCATCGCCATTGTCCAGCGCATTGGCATCCTTCACCCGGCAACGCCCACCACCGTCATTGCCTGCGCCGCCGCTCATCGCGATACCGGCGTGTTTGAAGCGGCGCGTTATGGCATAGACCGTCTGAAAGAAATCGTGCCAGTATGGAAAAAGGAAGTCGGCCCGCAGGGGGAAACCTGGGTGGAAGGAGATTATCGCCCGACGTGATTCGCTGCACCAACTGCCGTCGCCCATACCCGGAGACGGGTGTCCCCTACAAATGCCCCCATTGCGGCGGGGTCTACGATGACGACGACCTGCCGATGCTGGAAGGAGTCTCGCTCGAGCGGGTGAGCTTGGGCGAGGGCAACACCCCGCTGATATGGGCGCCGGGGCCGCGGGGGATGGCGGCTTTCAAGTGCGAATATCAGAACCCGACCGGTTCATTCAAGGACCGCGGCTCGGCCACCCTTGTCGGTTTTCTGCGAGAGCGAGGCGTTAGCGAAGCCGTGGAGGACTCCTCCGGCAACGCCGGCGCTTCTTTTGCCGCCTACGCTGCCCGTGCCGGTTTGCGGGCGACCGTCTTCGTCCCCGAGGCAGCTTCTGGCCCCAAACGGCGGCAGATCGAGGCCTACGGGGCGCGGGTGGTCTCTGTGGCCGGGACGCGCGCCAATGCTGCCTCGGCCGCGCACCGCGCGGCTGAAGCAGGCGCGGTTTACGCCAGTCATGCTTACCTGCCCTTCAACCTGCCCGGTTACGCCACTATCGCTGCTGAAATCGTTGCTCAATTGGGGGGCGCCCCGGGCAGTATCGTCTGCCCGGTGGGGCAGGGCGGCTTGTTGTTGGGCGCAGCGCGCGGCTTTGCCGCCCTGCACGCCGCAGGTGCTATCTCGCACTTGCCGCGCTTGTTTGGCGTGCAAGCCCTGGTCTGCGCCCCGCTGTGGGCGCTGTGGCGCTATGGCCCCGCCGGGCTGGGATTCGTCTCCGAAGGGACGACCCTCGCCGAGGGGGTGCGTGTGCGCTTACCCCTGCGGGGCGATGCCCTCCTCCGCGCTGTGGAGGCCTCCGGCGGGGCGTTCGTCGCCGTTGCCGAAGAGGCTATCCTTCCCGGCCGCGACGCCCTGGCTCATCGGGGGTTCTACGTAGAAGCAACTTCTGCGATTGTCTGGGACGCGCTGGTGCAACTGGATGACCGGCTGGCTGAACCGGTGGTGGTTGTGCTGACGGGTTCTGGCCTGAAGAACGACCTTTGATTTGTCGAGGAGGCTAAAATGGAGCGTATAGTCATTACCGGTATGGGTGCGATTTGCCCGATAGGGTTGAATGTGGCCGAGGCCTGGCAGAACGCTCTCAACGGCGTTTCTGGGGTGGGGCCGATCACCCTGTTCGATGCCAGCCAACTGATGGTCAAGATCGGCTGCGAGGTCAAGGGTTTCAACCCCGAAGCTTACTTGCCGGCCAAAGAAGCCCGCCGCCGCGACCGCTACGAATTGTTTGCCATCGCTGCGGCGCAAGAAGCCATGCGCCAATCGGGCTTGCAAGTCAACGAGGCCAACGCCGGGCGGGTGGGTGTTGTCATCGCCTCGGCCATCGGCGGCATCAACTCGCTTTTGGAAGGCTTCCGCACGGTGGCACAGGAAGGGCCGCGCCGCATCAGCCCTTTCATGATCCCCATGTATTTGGCCGACGGTGCAGCCGGCATGACGGCCATTGATTTTGGCTGTCAGGGGCCGTCGTTCTCGGTGGTCACTGCCTGCGCATCGGGGGTGGACGCCTTGGGCATGGCCTGGTTGTTGCTGCGCGCCGGGGTGATTGACGCTGCCCTGGCAGGAGCCAGCGATGCGGCCCTGTGCGATGTGGGTGTAGCGGCCTTTGACCGCATTGGTGCTTGCTCACGGCGCAACGATGATTTTTCGGGCACGCCGGCGCCCTTCGACCGCGAGCGCGACGGCCTGGTGATTGGCGAAGGGGCTGCCGTGCTGGTGCTGGAGCGCGAAAGCCATGCCCGCGCCCGCGGCGCATCCATCCTGGCTGAGTTGGCTGGCTATGGCACCAGCGCAGACGCTTACCACATCACCGCCCCCCGCGAAGACGGCTCCGGCGGCGCACAGGCTATCCGCTTGGCTTTACAGTCGGCGGGCGTCAACGCCGACGAGGTGGATTACATCAACGCCCATGGCACGGCTACCCCGCTCAATGATGTCTCGGAAACGCGCGCCATTAAGGCCGCTTTTGGAAATTTGGCGTATAATATCCCTGTTTCATCTACCAAATCCGTGACCGGTCACATGCTTGGCTCGACTGGCGCCCTGGAGACGGTTTTTTGCGTGCAGGCTGTGCGCGAGAACGTCATCCCGCCCACCAGCCATTACCGCACCCCTGACCCAGAGTGCGACCTGGATGTCGTCCCAAATGTCGCCCGTCAGAAAACTGTCCATGTGGCTCTCAACAACGCCTTCGGTTTTGGCGGGCACAACGCTGTCCTGGTGGTCAGGAAATACACTTAGCGCTGTCACCGAGCCGAGCCAGTAACCACTTTCAGCTTATGGAACTGATGGATAGTCAGCTACTCAAGCGGACTTGCACTCAATCTGACTTGGGCGGCTGACATTCCCTGAGTTCCGGGGAGTTCATGTGGCAAATCATCAGGGAAGTCTGGCGGAATTGCCCTCCCAGGTAATCGCCGAACGTCTGGGCTTGACCTTTCGAGACCCGCTTTTGCTCATGCGGTCGTTGACGCATCGTTCTTACCTCAACGAACATCCTGAAGCCATCGAAAACAACGAGCGTCTCGAATTTCTGGGCGATGCGGTGTTGGATTTTCTCGTCGGCGCCTGGCTGTACAATCATTTTCCAGAATATGCCGAGGGCGCGCTCACGCGCATGCGCGCTGCCCTGGTTGGCAATCAACAGTTGGCCGAATTTGCCCGCCAGGTTGGGCTTCCTCACTACTTGCGTTTGGGGCGCGGCGAGGAAGAGAGCGGTGGACGTGAGCGGTCGGTGTTGCTCGGCTCAGCCTTCGAAGCCCTGGTGGGCGCCTTGTACCTCGACCAGGGCATCCTGGCCGTGCGGGCATTCGTCGAACCGCTGCTCGAAGCAGCCAGCGCCCAAATCATGCTAGAAAACGCCGACCGCGACGTCAAGAGCCTCTTGCAGGAATGGGCGCAGGGGCAGGGATATGGCCCACCATACTACCAAGATATGAACGCCACCGGCCCGGAACATGAACCCACTTTCCAAGTAGCTGTCATCATCAACGGCAAAGTTTACGGCCGCGGTGTTGGCTCCAGCAAGCGGGCGGCTGCCAAGGAAGCTGCCCGCCAGGCACTGCAAAGCCTGGGCCTTGTTTGAACCTTTTGCCGCGGCTAAATTTCTCACCATGCCCTCTCGCCTCAAATCCCTCGAGCTTCACGGCTACAAGACCTTTGCCGCCCGCACCGATTTTCTCTTTGCCGCCAAGATCACGGCCATCGTTGGCCCCAACGGCTCTGGTAAATCCAATATCGCCGACGCCCTGCGCTGGGTTTTGGGTGAGCAATCTTACAGCCTGCTGCGCGGCAAACGCACCGAAGACATGATCTTCTCCGGCTCGGAACAGCGTCCGCGTGCCAGTATGGCCTCGGCCACCGTCGTCTTCGACAATGCCGATGGCTGGTTGCCCATAGATTTCAGCGAGGTTGCCATCACCCGCCGTGCCTACCGCGACGGCGAAAACGAATATTTGCTCAATGGCCAGCGCGTCCGCCTGCGCGATATCTCTGAATTGCTGGCGCAGTCTGGCCTGGCTGAGCGCACCTATACCATCATCGGGCAGGGCCTGGTGGATGCTGCCCTGGCTCTCAAGGCCGAGGAGCGCCGTCGTCTCTTCGAAGAAGCTGCCGGTATCGGCCTGTACCGCGTCCGCAAAGAAGAAGCTCTCAGACGCCTCGAAACGACCCAGCGCAACCTCGAGCGGGTGGAGGACATCCTTGCTGAACTGCAGCCCCGCCTGCACAGCCTCGAACGTCAGGCGCGGCGCGCCCAGGAATATGAACAGTTGTTGGCCGATCTACGCCTGGTGCTGCGTGAATGGTACGGCTATCACTGGCACCGCGCCCAGCGCGAGTTGAGCGAAGCTCGCGAAACTGCCCGTCAGCAGGAATTGGCTCTGGCGCAGGTGCGGCAATCTCAGACCGGCCTCGACCAGAAACTGGCCGGCCTGCGGCAACGCCTTCAGCAACAACGCGCCCAATTGGGTGACTGGCATCGTCAACTGGCGCAGGTGCATACCCATCGGGAGACCCTTGCCCGTGAGTTGGCGGTGGCCGATGAGCGTGAGCGCTCCCTCCGTGCTCAGCGTCAGGCCGCTTTCGATGAGTTGCAGCGTCTTGCCGAGCAGAGGGAGCTGGATACCCAGCGGGAGGCGGCGGCTTCTCAGGAGACTGCCGCGCTGCGCCTCGATCTGGAAGAGGCCCGTCAACAGACGGCAGCCGCCCGCGCCGCCTTGCAAGCGCGTCAGGCCGAGCGCCTTGCCGCCGAAAAGTCTCTCGAGGAAACGCGCCAGGCCCTGGCACAACTGACCCATCAACTGGCCACCCTGCAGGCACGTCTGGCTGAACGTCAGGCACAAACTGCCCGCCAGCAACAGGCGCTGCAAAGTGCCTTAAAGGGCGCGGCCCAGGCTGAGGAGGAATTGGGCGCGGCTGAAGCGCGTTTGCACCGCGCGCTGGCCTCCTGGCGTTCGGCCGAGGCCGCCTGCCAGGCCGCCGAAGACGCCCTGGCTGCCGGGCGGCAGAAACTTACCGAAGTCGAAACCCTTCGCCGGCAAATCCAGGAAGCTCAAGCGGCGCGCCAGGCCGAAATAGCCCGTTTGCGCGCTCAATTGGAGGTTCTGGCTCAGGCCGAGCAAGCTCTGGCGGGTTACACGGCTGGAGCGCGGGCGCTGCTCAAGGCGGCGCGTGAGGGGCGGCTTGGCGGAGTTAACGGCGCGTTGGCCGGGCAGTTGGAAGTGCCCGCTGAGTATGAAACGGCTATTGCTGCCGCTTTGGGCGAATATGCCGATGCGGTGTTGATTGCATCAGGCGAAGCCCGCGATGAGGCGCTGACCATTCTGGAGGGTGAGGCGGCGCGCGGTGTTTTGCTGCCTTTGTTGGCTTTGTTGCCCGAAACGCCGCTGCTGCCGCCGGCTGAATTGGCTGGGGTTGTGAAGTTGGCGGCGCGGCTGGTCAGTGCACCGGAGGAGTTGCGCCCGGCGGTGGATTTGCTTTTAGGGGCGGTGTGGGTGGTGCCTGAGCGGGCCACTGCGCAGCGTGTGCTATCGGCGTTGGGGGGGCGGGCGAAGGCTTTGCGGGTGGTGACCCTGCAGGGCGAGGTGTTCCATGCAGCCGGGCCGGTGATCAGCGGGTCGGCGGCCAAGGGTGGGCCGCTGGGACGCTCACGCCAGCGACGCGAGTTGAGCGAGAGTTTGACCTCGAACGAGGCGAAATTGGCGGCGTTGCAGGAGCAGGGCGGGCGGCTGCAGGCGGGTTTGGAGGCGCTGCGGGCGGAGGTTGGCCGGTTGGAAGAAGATGTGGCGGCGGCGCGCCGTGCTGAGCGAGAGGGGCATACTGCGTATAGCCAGGCGGAAGCGGCCTTCGACAAGAACCGCCGCCAGGCTGAGTGGCAGCGTGGACGCTGTCAGTCGCTGCGGGAGGAGATAGCCGAGGGGGAGAGCCAAGCCTCGGCAATTTTGGCTCAGCTTCGCCCCCTGGAGGAACGCATCCATCAGGCCAGGGAAACTCTGCGGGCGCAGACGGCCGCTTTGGGTGAGCTGTCCCTCGATGAAGCCCAGCTCAATCTCTCGCATTGGACGACGCGCCTGGCCGTGGTCGAGCGGGCCGTGGCCGACGGTCATAGCCGCTTGCGTGATATTCAGGCCTCTCTCCAGCGGATACAGCGCACCGGGGCCGCCTTGCAAGCCCGCCTGGGCGAGATCGAGGCCGCTTTGCTTGCCCTCGACGGTGAAAGGGCGACCCTGCGCCAGTCTCAGGCCGCCGCAACGGCCGAGAGCGAGGCGCTTCAGGCCCTCATTGCCCCGGCAGAAGCCGAAGTGGAAAAGCTTGAAAGTGAGCAGGCCGCTCTCTTGGCCGATGACGCTGTGGCGCGCCAGGCGTTGAGCCTGGCCGAACATCATCACGCTCAAGCGCGCATCAACCTGGCGCGCAAGCAAGAAGCGCTGGATAGTTTGCGCCAGAAAATCGAAGATGACTTGGGCTTGGTGGCGTTCGAATACCAACCCGATATCTCTGGCCCTACACCCTTGCCCCTGGACGGCATGGTTCAACAGTTGCCGCAAGTGGCTGAGCTGTCGTCGGATGTGGAGGAAAATATCAAACGCCAGCGGGCGCAGTTGCGCCGCATGGGGGCAATCAACCCTGAGGCGCAAGCGGAGTTCGAGCAGGTCAAGGAGCGTTTAGACTTCCTCACGACCCAAGTGGCCGATCTGAAGCAAGCTGAGGCTGATATTCGCGAGGTGATCGCCGAGCTGGATTTGCTCATGGAACGTGAGTTCCGCAAGACGTTCGATGCGGTGGCGCATGAGTTCCGCCAGATTTTTGCGCGCCTGTTTGGCGGCGGTTCGGCGCGGCTGGTTTTGACCGAGCCGGATAATTTGACCAGCACGGGGATTGATATCGAGGCGCGCTTGCCCGGACGCCGCGAGCAGGGCTTGTCGCTGCTCTCGGGCGGCGAGCGCAGCCTGACGGCGGTTGCCTTAGTCTTCGCTTTGCTCAAGTTCTCGCCGACGCCTTTCTGTGTGATGGATGAGGTGGATGCCATGCTCGACGAGGCTAATGTGGGGCGCTTTCGCGAGTTGTTGAGCGAATTGAGCGAGAAGACGCAATTCATCGTCATCACTCACAATCGCAATACGGTACAGGCCGCCGAGATCATCTATGGGGTGACGATGGGGCGCGATTCGTCCAGCCAGGTGGTCAGCCTGAAGTTGGATGAGATCAGCCAGGTGGTCAACAACCAGACGTAGGGTCGCTTTTGCCGAGTTTCTCCAATTGATGTCCCCAATTTTGGCAAAAGTCACTATAATCAGAGGTGGAAGTTTGCTATGGCAACCCTGCCAGCATTGGCAGAAGGGACCTCCTTATGATCACCCCACCCTTGGCTGAAGAGCCTTCTATACCGTCGGCGACAGGCACCTCTTGGGGTAGCCTCACTTACCGCGCTTTGCTGACCAACCTGCGTCACGAGCTGCGCACGCCCCTCAACGCCATCTTGGGGTATAGCGAGATGTTGCTCGAAGACGCCAGCAGCCAGGCGGGAGTGTCTGCTGACTTTCGCTCCAGCTTGCAGCAAGTGCATAAGGCTGGCGCTGAATTGCTCGAAATTGTCAACCGGGTATTGGATGCTAACAAAATCGAGAGCGGCCAAATCGAACAAGACCCCGAGGTGCTTGGCGCGGTTTTGCGTCATCAATTACGCGGCCCCATCAATGCGGTGCTTAGCTATACCGAAATGCTCTTCGTAGATGCTCCTGGTGATAGCGGCACCTTGCTCGATCTGCAGAAAATCCGCGAGGCGGTCAATCGCTTTCTGGCGTTGATCAACGATATCGCTAACTTCTCGCGAACTCAAATGGGCATCTCGGCTCTCGAACAGCGCACTCACAGCAAAGCCGCCTTGCTCCACGATGTGCTGGCGACGATCAAGTTGTTGGAGCAACAACAGACTGCTCTGCTCCAGAGCAACCAGGGCGGCAAACTGCTGATCGTAGACGACAACGACGTCAACCGCGATGTGCTCTCACGCAGTTTGCAACGCCAGGGGCATACCACCGTCGTGGCCGAGAACGGCTTGCAGGCGCTGGAGATGCTGCGCACACAAACTTTCGATTTGGTGTTGCTCGACATCATGATGCCAGAAATGAACGGCTACCAGGTCTTGCAGAAAATCAAGAACAACCCAGCCTGGCGTGATTTGCCGGTTATCATGATTTCGGCGCTGGATGAACTGGACAGTGTGGTGCGTTGCATCGAGATGGGCGCTGAGGAATTCCTGCCCAAGCCTTTCAACCCGGTGGTGCTCAAGGCGCGCATCGGTGCCTGCTTGGAGAAAAAACGCTTGCGCGACCGCGAGAAAGCGTATCTCGAACAACTGCGCATCGAACGCGAGAAATCTGAACGATTGTTGCTCAATATCCTGCCGCAGGCTATTGCCGAGCGCCTCAAAGAAACCCCCAGCGTCATTGCCGAGAACTATGACTCGGTCACGGTCTTGTTTGCCGACTTGGTTGACTTCACTGAGTTCTCAGAGGGCATTTCTCCCACCAAATTGATCTCGATACTCAACGACATCTTTTCTGCCTTCGACCAGTTGGCTGACATCCACCATTTGGAGAAGATCAAGACTATTGGTGATTGCTATATGGTCGTGGGCGGTTTGCCTATCCTTTCTGCTGACCATACCGAGGCTGTTGCCCGCATGGCGCTCGACATGGTGACTGCGCTGGATCAATTCAACGCCAGCCATGGTACGACGCTAAGCCTGCGTGTGGGGATACACACCGGGCCGGTCGTTGCCGGTATCATCGGTACCCGCAAGTTTATCTACGATCTGTGGGGGGATACGGTCAATATTGCCAGCCGCATGGAATCTCACGGCATCGCTGGGCAAATTCAGGTTACCACGCAGGTCTACGACGTGTTGAAAGACAAATTCGACTTCGTCGAACGGGGGCCGGTGAGGATCAAGGGGAAACGCGAGATGGTCACCTACCTGCTGAGCGGGCCGAAACAACCGGCTTAGCGAAGGAGAGTTTCGGCCCGGCGGTCAACAGGTTCAAAACAACACCGAGGCAAGCTCATCGCGATATTGACGTGTGAGCGGGTGAGCCTCGCCGAGCAGTTCCAGCAGCCCCAGCGCGGCTCGGTGAGCTTCGCCGCGGCGGTAGTGTTTGTCCTGGCGCAGCACATCCAGGATGCCGTCCAGAGCAGCCAGAAGGTTGCCCCGGCCGGTGAGGCGCAAGGCGCGCTGATAAGCAGCGTCGAGGGGGTTGTCTGACTCTTCGGGAGTGGTTGCGGCGATCATGCTGGCCACCAGCGGCGACAAGGTTTCGGCGGCGGCGTACTCGCGGCTAGGGGGGATTCGACGCAGGGTGTTTTGCGCCTCCAAGGGGCGCCCCTGGGCGATTTGGCATTTGGCTAGGCCCAACAGCGCGGCGGGGTCGTCGCTTCGTTCAGCTAACACCTGGCGAAAAGCTGTTTCGGCGGCGGCCCAATCCTGTGCCTGCGCCAGGCTCTGCGCTTTCTCGAGAATCAGATCAACCCGGCTCGGCAACAGGTTGCGGAAGAATTCACGCACTTTGGCTTCCGGCAAAGCGCCGGTGAACTCAGCCACTATCTCGCCGTCGCGAAAAGCCTTGACCGCGGGGATGCCGCGCACACTGAAACGCGTCGCCAGTTTGGGGTTCTCATCCACGTTGACTTTTGCCAGACGGAATCTGCCCTTGCCTTCGTTCGCCAGGCGCTCCAGGATGGGGCCTAGCACCTTGCAAGGCACACACCACTCGGCCCAAAAGTCAACCACCACCAACACACGCTGAGAGTAGGCGATCACTTCATAATCGAAATCGCTCTCGTTGACTGATACGATAAACTCAGAAGCATCCATGCATTCATTCCTCGCCCGGTTCTGCGATGCCCGGTTGGATCACTTCCAATACTTCGCCGTGGACGTTGATGCGCACACGAAAACCCATCATGCCCATGTAGGCCCGCCCCTCCTCGGGGATGCCACTGTGCAGGATGGTTTTGAACTGCTGCTGGATGTTTTCGAGTTGTTTCTTGAGCAGCGCTTTCGAGAAGATGTCGTCTTGCCCTAGCATCTTGGCGGTTTGCTCGGCGATGATATCCTCGCTGCCCTGAATGGCTTCTCCCATTCTCTCCAGCACTTGCCGATCCACCTGCTCGGAGGGGATATGCCGCCGGAAGCCGGCGTCGTTCACCACGTAGCAGGGCTCGCCGCCGACATAGGCTGTCTCGACGGGACAGTCGTACTCGTCTATCACCAAACCGGCAAAGAGCGGCTCCCTGGGCATGGTTAACTCTGTCGGCCCTCGATTGTGGCCAGGAGAATGGCCGCGGCAATCCCCAAACGGTGATCGAAGCGGCGGGTGGAATCCATGCTGAAATCTATATCCAGCTCATAGCGGAAGAGATTGAAGCGCTGTTTGAGGTCGGCCACACGCGTCTCGCCAAACAAAACGTCATAATTTTGCGGCAGGAGTGACCCCACGACCAGGCGGCGTAGCATGGCTAAGGCGACACTATCCTCGCGCAAGATGCCCAGGGGTTGATCGTAGGCGTCCAGCACTTCCCATTCGTCGCGCACAATGGACTTGAGGCCTTTGCGCCGCAAAACCCCCACTTTGACGCCTTCCAGGCTGTCAACCACATCGTAAGCGGCGGCGAAATCTATGATCTGGCGGGCTTTGATGCACAACAATTCTTGGGCCTTCGATTCGTCTGCATAGACGCGGATGTCTTCCTTGAGCTTGAACATCTTTTGCTGGCTGAAAAGCACGAGCCGGCCTTGGGGATCATAGACCCGAAATTTGCCGGTCAAAGCGAATACCTGGCGTTTGAGTAAGTAGCGGTCGAACTGAAATGCGGCGTGCATTTTTGCCTCCTTTGGTTAGGTTGGGTTGTTCGTTGGGTTGAATTGCTTGTAATTATATCCGGCCAGGCCAGGATTGCCCATCTCAACTTTCGAGAATATCTACCGCTGTCCCTTCCTGTTCGTAGACCATCTGTTGATCGGGGGGCACATAGGGCATCGTCCAGCGAAAAATCCATTTGGCTGCCTGTGGGCTGAGGTTGATACAGCCGTGGCTGCGGGGGCGGCCAAAGTTATTGTGCCAATACGTGCCATGAAAGCCAATACCGCTCTCGGTAATATAACAAATCCAGGGGACGCCGGGAAGGTCGTAACCGTTGTTGGCCAGATTACCGGCTGCCATGTGCCGTGAGGGTCGCTTGTGGAAGGTGATGTGGCGGCCCCGCGGTGTTTCGAAATTGCCGTTACTGAAGCGCGCCCCGCTGGCCACCCGCGCCATAAAGACCGGTGTATCCCACTCGTAGGCAATGACCACCTGTTGGGCCAGGCGAACTTCCAAGCGTTTAGCATTAGGAGGAACTTCTGGCGAGAGGGGCTTTAGCTCGTCTGGCGGGATCAAGCGCAAGTGGGCGGCCGGTACAAAGAACTCGAAGTCCCATTTGTCATCCAGCAGGCTATACCAGGGCGACCCGTCGGGGCTATACACCAATCCAATGACCCAATGCGTGGTTTCGTAATAATAGCGGTAAGCAAACAGACCGCCTTTGCCGGCCTCCCAGCGGGCATCGGTGTAGGGTACGGTCACCTCGGCCAACTGCCCCCCTTCGGGAATCTCTGCCACCGGCTGGTTGAGCTGCGTGCGCACCGGCTGGATGCTGCCCGAATGGGCATAACCTCCCTCTTCGATCTGATACCAGATGCGGTTGAAGGCGGGCGTTTCGTCCCCCAGCACCGTTCCCATGATCGGGATCACAGCATCACGCCACAAGTACTTACGAACCCGTCCCGAAAAGGAAGGCGTGTCATAGATCGCGACGCGTTCTTCAGTCACTCGCCCTTGCTGGTCGGCATAGCTGCTGTTCAGGCCAACCCATCGCTCCAAATGCGCCCCTGCCTTGACAAGCGGTGTGTATAAAAAGCCCAATAACCCTGCTCGGCACAGCTTGATGAATTCCTTGCGCGTCAAGGTGAAATCAGGAAAAACATTGTTCATCGCTGCCGATTTTATCAGATTCTGCTTGTTTGCAGAAACGGGGCGGAGCGTGGGCTGGCTGTTGGCGGGAACGAGAGGAGAAGTGAGCGCAGGGAGTTGCTTTTGCAATCTTAGCTTGGTTACGGGGTGAGGTAATAGGCCATGCGTTGTAGATGCACTGCCGGGTCAATGTACTGAACCTGAACGCCCTCCGGCACGGTGAGGCTGATGGGGGCATAATTGAGGATTGCTTTGATGCCAGCTTGCACCAGCTCATTGGCCACGGCTTGCGCCTGCTCAGCTGGCACGGCAATCATGGCAATCTGGATGCCAGACTGGCGGATGCTTTCGCCTAGCCTGGCGCTATCCTGCACGATGAATGCGCCCACCTGCGTACCGATGACGGCGGGGTTATTGTCGAAGATCATGGCGACGCGAAAACCGCGGTTGGTGAAACCCTGGTAACGCGCCACCGCTCGCCCCACATCGCCAGCGCCCACAACGGCCACATCCCAAACCCGGTCGAGGTGTAAAATGGCGCAAATCTGTTCGATCAAGAAGGGAATATCGTAGCCGGTGCCTTGTTTGCCAAACTCGCCAAATTGTGACAGGTCTTTGCGGATCTGCGCTGCCGAAATCCCCAACTGCCGGCTGAGTTCGAGCGAAGAGGTGATGCTGCGATTCTCTCGAGCCATTTTTTGCAATGCGCGTAAATACAAGGGCAGTCGCCCAACGACAATATCGGGGATGGATCGGTTTTGTTGCATACCAGCCTCCTCCTACGCTAAAACGCTTTGTGAAATGTACCACAAAACGACCGTTCAGGCAATTCCCACAAAGTCGGGATGGTATAATTCGCGCATGTTCATTGACGAGGTCGAAATTTACGTAAAATCTGGCAAGGGCGGCGACGGGGCAGTGCATTTTCGCCGCGAAAAATACGTGCCGCGTGGCGGACCCGATGGCGGCGATGGCGGTCGTGGCGGCGATGTTGTCCTCACTGTAGCGCCAACCCTCAATACGCTCTCCCCTTTCCGCCATGTGACTCGCTTCACCGCCAAAGATGGCGCCAACGGCGGCCCAAAGAACATGACCGGCAAGTCAGCCCCCCCGCTGCATATCCGTGTTCCTCCAGGCACAATTGTCTACGACATGGCCAGCGGCGAAGTATTGGGCGACCTGACCCAACCTGAGCAGACATTGACGGTGTGCAAGGGCGGACGCGGCGGGCGGGGCAATCAGCATTTTGCCACCCCCAGCAATCAGACGCCCACCCTGGCCGAGCGCGGTGAGCCCGGCGAGGAGAAGACGTTACGCCTCGAACTGAAGCTCATTGCCGACATCGGCATCGTCGGCGTGCCAAACGCCGGAAAATCTACGCTGCTCTCTGCCGTCACCAACGCCAAGCCCAAAATCGCTCCCTACCCCTTTACCACCCTCGAACCCAAACTGGGCATTGCCAATCTCGATGACGAAACCAGCCTGGTGCTGGCCGACATCCCCGGCCTCATCGAAGGCGCCCATCGCGGCGTTGGCCTAGGACATGACTTCTTGCGCCACATCCAGCGCACGCGCGTGCTGATTCACTTGCTGGATGGCACCGCCGAAGACCCTCTGCTCGATTTCGCCCAGATCAACAGCGAACTATCGCTCTTCGACCCTCTTCTGGCGCAGAAACCGCAGGTGGTGGCGCTCAACAAGATAGATTTGCCCGAAGTGCAGGCGCGTTGGCCGCACATCCAAAAGGCGCTCAAAAAACGAGGCTGTGAAGTCTTGGCTATTTCAGCGCTTGCCGGCACCAATGTCCGTCAATTGCTCTACCGTGCCCATCAACGTCTGGCAGAGACCCCCCCCTCGACCGCTCCTTTTGCCGCTCTACCGGTGTATAAAGTCGAAGCCGATCCTCGCCAATTCACCATCGAAAGCACTCCCGATGGTTGGCGTGTGTGCGGCAAGGCCATCGAGCGCGCCGCCGCCATGACTTATTGGGATTCCGACCAGTCTATCCGCCGTTTCCAGCGCATCCTGGAAACCCTGGGCATTGACGAGGCGCTGCGCCAGGCCGGCATTCGCAATGGCGATACGGTTTATATCGGCGATGACTATGAGCTTGAATGGCGCGATTGACCCTCCATCTCGCCGCAGCGCTGCCAGGTTGGGAATCTTTGGCGGCACCTTCGACCCGCCGCATGTGGGGCACCTCATCCTGGCTGCCGAGGCCTACGAGCAATTACGCCTCGATCGCCTGCTTTGGGTTCTGACGCCTGCCCCGCCGCACAAACACGACCAGCCGCTCACCCCCTGGCAACATCGCTTGGAGATGGTGGAGGCTGCCATTGCTGACCGCCCCGAATACGAACTTTCGCGGGTGGATATTGACCGCCCGCCGCCGCATTACGCCCTGGATAGTGTCAATTTATTGCGTCAACAGAACCCCGCTTGTGAGCTGATCTACATCATCGGAGGCGATTCGCTGCGAGATTTGCCTACCTGGCACCGTCCCCTCGAATTGATTGCGGCCTGTGATGCCCTAGGGGTGATGCGCCGCCCCGGTGATAAAATCCACCTCGAGACGCTCGAACGGCAACTTCCAGGCCTGACAGCTAAAGTCCGCTTTATCGAAGCCCCCTTGCTCGACATCGCCTCGTCCGAGATCCGTTCGCGGGTGGTGCAACAACGCCCCTTCCGAGATTATTTGCCGGCAGCGGTCTATCAGATCATTCAAAAGCGCGGCCTGTATCGTCAACCTGCCGGCTGCTCTGCCGCGCCAGGAGAGTCATAGGCGCAAAGTCGCCGAATCTTGACAAAGTACGTCGGATTTAGTATCATCTTCCTGTTCGAGTACACAGGTACACAAGTGGACAGGTAAACAGGTAAGGAGAGTCAGGTGAAAACAGTCACGTACAAGGTCCCTAATATTTCTTGTGGACATTGTGTTCACACCATTCAGACGGAACTCATCGAGCTGGAGGGCGTGACAGAGGTGCGCGCCAGCGCTGAGACGAAAACCGTCGCCGTCACTTTCGATGCCCCAGCCGACGAGGACAAAATCAAGGCGCTTCTGGCTGAGATCAATTATCCGGCTGAGTGACCGAAGCAGTTGAAGCGCTTGGCGAGCAAGTGATCTCATGGCCTGGCAATCTCTGTCAGGCCATGAGACTCTAAGCAAAACCCTTTATGGAAAAATCTATCACTCTCCCCATTACTGGCATGACCTGCGCCAACTGTGTGGCAACGGTCGAACGTAACTTGAAGAAGGCCAACGGCGTCTTAGCCGCAAACGTCAACCTGGCCTCAGAACGCGCCGCAGTCGTCTTCGACCCGGCGTTGGTGAGCGTGAACGATCTGGTGGAGCGGGTCGAAAAAGCAGGTTACGGCATAGCTTCAGGTGAAGCTGACTTGCTCATCCGCCGTCTCGCCGACGACAACGATGCCCGCCGCCTGGAGAAGCTGTTTGCCGCTCAGGAAGGGGTGTTGGCAGCTCAGGTGAGTTTCGCTGCTGAGCGGGCGCGCATCCGCTACATACCCACCCTCGTCAGCCAGGCTGAATTGCGCCGTGTGGCGGCTGCGGCAGGCTTCGAGGCTGTCGAAATTGGCGGTGAGGCCGAAGACGCTGAGGCCAAAGCACGCCAGGCTGAAATCGGCGAGCAACGCCGTTTGCTCATCGTTGGCCTTGTCTTCACTGTTCCGCTTTTTCTCCTCTCCATGCTGCGTGATTTCGGCTGGCTGCCTGCGGTGTTCTATGTGCAGGGGCACAGCATGGCGGGTATGCGCCAATCGCCAGCCTGGGTCAATGGGCTGATGCTGGCCCTGGCCACGCCTGTGCAGTTCTATGTGGGTTGGCAGTATTATCGAGGTGCCTACAAATCCTTGCTCAACCGCTCGGCCAATATGGATGTGCTTATTGCCCTGGGATCGTCGGCGGCATATTTTTACTCGCTGCCGGTGGCTTTAGGGCTGTTGTCGGGGCATGTCTATTTCGAAACGGCCGCGGTCATTATCACCCTCATCCGGTTGGGTAAGTTTCTGGAGGCCCGCGCTCGCGGCCGCACGTCAGAGGCCATCAAGAAGCTGATGGGCCTGCGCCCCAAGACCGCGCGCATCGTTCGCCAGGGTCAGGAAATGGAAGTCCCCGTGGATGAGGTGCGGGTGGGAGATATGATCATGGTGCGCCCCGGCGAAAAGATCGCCGTGGATGGGGTGGTGGTGGAAGGCCGCTCGGCGGTGGACGAATCCATGCTCACCGGCGAATCCCTGCCGGTGGAGAAAGGCCCTGGCGATTTCGTCATCGGGGCGACATTCAACACCTCGGGTATGCTCAAATTCGAAGCCACTAAGGTTGGCAAAGAGACTGCCCTGGCGCAGATTGTGCGCCTCGTGGAAGAAGCTCAGGCCAGCAAGGCCCCCATCCAAAAGTTGGCCGATCAGATTTCGGCAGTTTTCGTGCCGGCAGTGGTTGTCGTGGCTGTGTTCACTTTTCTCATCTGGCTGTTTCTTGTCCCTCAGCCGCCCACTGCCGAGATTAGCCCGTTTACGCGGGCGCTCATCCACATGGTGGCCGTGCTGGTCATTGCCTGCCCTTGTGCGATGGGATTGGCCACTCCCACGGCGGTGATGGTGGGGACGGGCAAAGGCGCTGAACAGGGCATCTTGATTCGTTCGGGCGAAGCCCTGCAGCGAGCGGGTCAGGCGACGCTGGTGGTGCTGGACAAGACCGGCACCCTCACCAACGGCCAACCGGCAGTGACCGACATCCTGGTTGGCGAGGGGGTACGCCTCGACGCTGAACAGTTGTTTGGGCTGGCGGCTTCTGTCGAGAAGGGTTCTGAACATCCGTTGGGGGAGGCCATCGTTGCTGAAGCAGAGGGGCGTTCGCTGCAGTTGTTGCCGCCGGAGAGATTCCGCGCCGAAGCGGGGCAGGGGGTAGAGGCGATTGTGGGTGGCCATACCGTGTTGGTGGGTAACCGTCGGATGATGGCCGGGCGCGGGCTGGCCCTGCAAGCCGTGGAGGCCGATTTGACCCGCTTGCAATTGGAGGCCAAGACCGCTATGCTGGTAGCCGTAGATGACCAGGTGGTGGGGGTGATTGGCGTGGCGGATAAGGTGAAAGACAGTTCGCCCCAGGCAGTGGAGGCCCTGCGTCGGCTTGGCTTGCGCGTTGCTATGATAACCGGCGATAACCACCAGACAGCGGAGGTCATTGCTGCTCAAGTAGGGATTGACTCCGTGTTGGCAGAGGTGCTCCCCGGCGGCAAAGCGGCTGAGATCAAGCGCCTGCAGGCCCAGGGGGAGGTGGTGGCTATGGTGGGGGATGGTATCAATGACGCTCCGGCGTTGGCTCAGGCGGATATTGGCATTGCCATTGGCGCTGGCGCCGATGTGGCCATGGCGGCAGCAGCCATTACCCTCATCCGTGGAGATTTGCGTGGCGTGGCGCAGGCCATTGTTCTCTCGCGGCGCACGATGCGCACCATTCGGCAAAACCTGTTTTGGGCGTTCTTTTACAACGTTTTGCTCATCCCAGCGGCAGCTATGGGTTTGCTGAACCCCATGCTGGCGGCGGGCGCTATGGCTTTTAGCAGCGTGTTCGTGGTGGGCAACAGTTTGCGTTTGCGGCATCTATCACTTTGAGGCATGATCTGATGAATAAGGGCTACTGGTGTGCTTTTGGCGCTTATGCCACCTGGGGCTTGTTCCCGATTTACTGGAAATGGCTGCGTGACGTGCCAGCTTTGCAATTGCTCGGCCACCGCATTGGCTGGTCTTTCCTGTTGCTGTTGGCCATTGTGCTGGCGACGCGGCAATGGGGGCGTTTCAAGGCGGCTGCTTTGAAGCCGCGGGTGTTGATCGTTTACCTGGCGGCAGCCATCCTGTTGGCAATCAATTGGCTCACCTATGTCTGGGCAGTCAACGCTGGTTTTATCGTCGAAACCAGTCTGGGTTATTTCATCAACCCGTTGTTGAGTGTCTTGCTGGGCTTGATCATCCTGCACGAGCGTCTGCGCCCGTGGCAGTGGGTGGCCGTGGGGCTGGCCGCAATGGGTGTGGTTTATCTCACCCTCGTGCACGGCGCTTTGCCCTGGATCGCTCTGACCCTGGCATTCTCTTTTGGTATTTACGGCTTGGTCAAGAAGATGGCGCCGCTCAACTCGCTGCACGGTCTCACCCTCGAGACCGGTTTGCTTTTTCTGCCGGCCGCCGGCTACTTGGCGGCGGCGGAAATGGGCGGACGCGGCGCGTTCCTCCATACAGGCGCAATGGCCGATGTTCTGATGGTAGGCGCCGGGTTGGTGACCACGGTCCCGTTATTGATGTTTGCCTCGGCGGCGCAGCGCATCCCTCTGGCTATGATTGGGGTGATGCAGTACATTGCTCCCACGCTGCAATTCCTGATCGGCGTGTGGGTGTATCGCGAGCCGTTTTTGTCATCCCAATTGCTTGGTTTTGGGGCGGTGTGGCTGGCGTTGTTGCTCTTTTGGGTGGAGGGCGCTTTCTTTGGGCGGGCAGCCTGGCGTTCTCGTTCGGCGTCAGCCTCATAGCCAAGCGGCTGTTGCACCCTGGGCCAGGTTGTTGCCTGGCCCAGGTTTGCATTACAGAGCTGAGATGATTTTGGAATAGATGTTGCCGACAGATGAACCGAAGACGGTCAGTACCAGGAAAATGACGATTGCGACCAGGACGATGACCAATCCATACTCTACCATTCCCTGACCGTCTTCAACCGGCGGGGAGCGCATAGCGTTTCACCTCCTTTGCTGTCAAATTCTGTGATGGTTGGATAGCTTCATTGTAGCAAAGTTTTAGCGGGGTATCAACATCGGGGTGCACTTAATTGACAAAATAGTGAGTCTGCGCTAGAAATGAACTGCTGTGGTGACCTTCTGGGCATGAGCAGCCGGAGCTGATGGGAAACTTCTTCGCTTACTACCAAACACGTGAACAGGTCGTTCAGCTCGCTGGGCGCACTCTGCGCCTGGTTGTCAAGCCAGGCTTGCCAGACGGCGAGTGGCTTCCTGCGGCTGTGCATTTGTTGGCTGAGACGGTGTCGCCTGGCGAGCGTGTCCTGGTTGTGGGGGTGGGCGCAGGGGCGTTGGCAGCTTATCTGGCGCTGCGCGGCCCAGTTTGCTTGGCCGATTCGAATCACCTGGCGCTGCAATTGACGCGCTTGACCCTGAAAGCCAATCATCTGCCGCCAGCCGAGGTGGTGGGCTTGCCGTTAGCGCCGCAGAGTTTCGATACGGTGGCCATGCACCTGCCCAAGGGGCGCAAGCTCGCCCGCCGTTGGTTGGTAGAAGTACATGCTGCATTGAGCGACGGCGGCACGCTTTATCTGGCTGGCGCAAACCCCGCCGGGATTCAATCGGCGCTGGACGACGCCAAAAGCCTGTTTGGCAATCTCACCCTTTTGCGCTACGGCAAAGGCAACCGCGTTGCCCGTTTGCACAAAGACCCTCGCTGGCTGGCTGCACCTGGCTGGGCCAGCGAACCCGGCATTGCCCGAGATAGCTGGTATGAGTGGGAATTGAGGGCGCGAGGGATACCCTATCGCTTGCGCACCCTGCCCGGCGTCTTTGCCTACGACCACTTGGACGAGGGCACGGCTTTGCTCTTGGAAAACCTGCCCACTATGCCGCGAGAGCGCGTCCTCGATTTCGGCTGCGGTTATGGCATTCTGGGCATGGCGGCGGCGCATCAGGGTGCTGAGGGCGTTGACCTGGTGGATGTGGACTTGTTGGCGGTGGCCTCGGCCCGCGAAAACCTGACGGTTAACCGTATCCCGAACGGCCGCGTTCTGCCCTCCGATGTGTTGCAAGCCGTCGCTGACCAGCGTTACACCTTGATCGTCTCCAATCCCCCTTTTCATGCCGGCAGGTCTGTCGAATATGTGATGAGTGAGACCTTCATCCGACACGCCAGCGCTTTGCTGGAAAAGGGCGGCAGCCTGATTTTGGTCGCCAATCGTTTTGTGCGCTATGAGCGCTTGATGCAGGCGGTTTTTGGGAACGCCGCGCTTGTGGCGCAAACCGGCAAGTTCCATATCTGGAAAGCGAGGCAGCAAAGATGATTCCCGATGGGTTGGTGGAGGCATTGCGCCGCGCCGAGCGGGTGGCGGTGCTGAGCGGGGCGGGTATTTCAGCCGAGAGCGGCATTCCCACCTTCCGCGATGCGCAGACCGGCCTTTGGGCACAATTCGACCCGCAAGAGCTGGCTACGCCGCAGGCTTTCCGGCGCAATCCCCGCCTGGTGTGGGAGTGGTACGCGTTTCGCCGCAAGTTGATCGCCGATAAGACGCCTAACCGCGGGCATGTGGCGTTGGCCGTCATGGAAGCGCATGTGCCAGCGTTTATACTCATCACGCAGAACATTGATGGATTGCATCAGCGCGCTGGCAGCCGGCGGGTGATTGAATTACACGGCAACATTCGACGCGTCAAATGCTTCGACGAGTGCCGCCCAACGAGCGAGTGGTTGCCCACAGAGGCCGATGCGGATGCCCATGGGGGGGAGGTGCCGCCGCGTTGCCCCTATTGTGGGGCTTGGCTGCGGCCAGATGTGGTCTGGTTTGGGGAGTTACTGCCCACCGAAGCGCTGGAGGCGGCGCGCCTGGCAGCCGAAAACTGTCAACTGTTCTTTTCGGTGGGTACATCGGGCCTGGTGCAGCCGGCAGCTTCCCTGCCGTTTTGGGCTTTGGAGCATGGCGCTGTGGTGGTGGAGGTCAATCCCGAAGAGACGCCGTTGACCGCTTGGGCGACGTATGCCCTGCGCGGGCCGGCGGGGGTCATCTTGCCGGCGCTGGTGCAGAGGGCGTGGCCGTCAGATGCGCCCTTGATTGTAACGGCGGCATAGTGTGTTATGATATTTGCAGGAGGCCAGGCTGGTATGAGCGACTTCAAGCCCCTGGATTTTGCTGAACTCTATCGCTGCTTCGATGCCCCGGTGGCGGCATTCGATTGTGGTCTGCGCTGCGCGCCGTACAACCGCGGCGGCATCCCGTTTTGCTGCGATACGCGCCACGCCGTGCCGGCCGCCTACCTGGCTGAATGGGATTACCTTTCCAGGCATACGGACATGTGGCGCCTTTGGCAGGCGGATGAGGCCCAGGAAACGCAGCGCCTGCAAAGCCAATTGCCGCCTGGTCAGTGTTTGATCGAGTGTCAGGGGCCTGACCGCTGCCAACGCTCATTCCGCTCGATTACCTGCCGTTCGTTCCCCTTTTTCCCCTACGTCACCGCCAACGGGCGCTTCGTGGGTCTCTCTTACTATTGGGAATACGAAGACCGCTGTTGGCTGATCAGCCACCTGGCCGTCGTCACCCCCGCCTTTCGGCAGGGTTTCGTAGCCGCTTGGGATAGATTGTTCGCGGCGATGCCGGCGGAATTGGAGACCTTTCGCGGCCACGCTGCGATGATGCGGCGGATTTTTAGCCGTCGGCGCCGCGCCATTGTCCTGTTGCACCGCGACGGCGGTTGGTATAAAATAAGCCCGCGCAGCGAGCGCATGTATCGCCTGGCGGTAGAACGCTTGCCGATGTTCGGCGATTATAAGCTGGCTGCCCAGTTACCCTTTGCAGATGAGACCTGAGACCTGGGTTCACGAACGAGCATTGCATGGCGCCTGCCCCCGAAACCCTGTTCACCCGTCCTAACTCGCCGGATTTTTCCGACTTGTGTTGGGATCGCCCTTTGGCTGAATGGCCGGCAGATTGCCCGCGCCTGGTGGAAGCGCCGCGGGGCGAATCGCGTCATCCGGTTGTCTTTGTCAATGATGCCACCGGTCTGTACGCTCTGAAAGAACTGCCGCTGGGTATTGCCCAAAAGGAATATGAAAACCTGAAGCAAATGGAAGAGGCGCGTCTGCCGGTAGTGATGCCGGTGGGCTATGCGTTGACTCACACAGCGCAAGGCGATGCCAGTGTCCTGATTACCCGTTACCTGGAACATGCTTTGCCTTACCGGATGCTTTTCATGCAGCCGCGTTCGCCGGGCGATGCCGCGGCGCGCTATTACGAGAACTTGCTCGATGCCATGGCCGGCCTGCTGGTCCAACTGCACCTGGTAGGTGTGTTCTGGGGTGATTGCTCGCTTTCGAACACCCTGTTTCGCCGCGACGCCGGCGCTTTGCAAGCCTATCTGGTGGACGCTGAGACAGCCGAAATCTATCTGCCCCGCCTGATGCCGACCCTGCGCCATCACGACCTGGAGATTATGGAGGAAAACGTGATGGGCGATTTGGCCGACTTGGCCGCCAGGGGGCAGCTTCCCGAGAATTTGCCTGTGGCCGAGATGGGTGCCTCCATCCGCCAGCGTTACCGCAGCCTGTGGGAGGAAATCACCCGCGAGGAGATCATCAGTCCGGATGAGCAATATCGCATTCAGGAACGCATCCGCGCTCTGAACGCCCTGGGCTTCTCTGTGCGGGATGTCTCCATGCAACCAGCGCAAAACGGCGCTAAGCTGCGCTTGCGCATCTTTGTCACCGACCGTAATTTTCACCGCGATCAACTACTGAGTCTCACGGGGGTGGATGCCGAGGAGATGCAAGCTCGTCAGCTCATGAATGAAATCCAACAACTCAAAGCCACCCTTTCGCATGAGCAAAATCGCAGTTTGCCGCTGAGTGTGGCGGCCTATCATTGGTTGCAGAACATTTACCAGCCGGTGATAGCGCAACTTCAACCCCTGATGCTTCGCAAGAGCGAGGCTAATGAAAACTTTACCCCGGCTGAGCTTTACTGCCAGATTCTGGAGCATAAGTGGTACCTTTCCGAGCGGGCGCGGCGCGATGTCGGCCATTGGGTGGCTGTCAGCGATTATCTCACCCATATCGCCGGTTTGCCCCCCGCGGCGGAGAACGAGTCGCCAAAATGACTTGCGCTTGGCTGATGCCTGACATACAATAGGGCTATGTTGAATCAAAAGACTTCTTCCCTAGGCCTGTGGGTCATATTGCA
>Ga0209018_1000331_pt1 | contig 45234 bp, 42 predicted proteins | sample YNPBryBLVA2012_FD_185814 | JGI IMG/M metagenome (GOLD analysis project Ga0209018, IMG submission 185814) | Anoxygenic and chlorotrophic microbial mat microbial communities from Yellowstone National Park, USA - YNP Bryant BLVA 2012 (SPAdes)... ...
TCGCCCCGCTCGGGCTGCCGCCAAAGGATGGCGGCGCAACCTTCGGGCGGGATGACGCTGTAGATCGCGTGCTCGAGCATCAGGACCCGGTTGCCGACACCGATCCCGATGGCTCCGCCGGAGCCGCCCTCGCCGATGACGGCCGCCACGGTGGGCACCCGCAGACCCAGCATTGCGAGGATCGAGTCCGCGATGGCCTCGGAGATGCCCCTCGCCTCGCTCTCGACGCCTGGATCGGCGGCCGGGGTGTCGAGCAGCGTGACCACCGGCAACCCGAACCGATCGGCCATCTGCATCAGGCGGATCGCCTTGCGGTAGCCCTCCGGCTTGGCCATCCCAAAGTTGCGATATTGCCTCTCCTGGATGTTGCGACCCTTCTGGTGCCCCAGGATGAAGATCGGGCGTCCGCGGAAGACGGCCGGACCGCCGACGATGGCCGGGTCGTTGCCATAGCGGCGGTCTCCCTCCAGCTCGATGAACTCGGTGCAGATCGCCTGGATGATGTCGAGCGTGTAAGGCCGCGGCTCGGCTCTGGCGACCAGCACCTTCTCCCAAGGCCCGAGCCTCGCGTAAAGTGTGTCGACGTAGTTCGCGAGACGCCGCTCGTATTCCGCGATCTTGGCCTCGAGGGACGCCCGCTTGACCGAATCCGCCTCCTTGGCCGCAAGCTGCGAGAGCTTCGCGATGCCCTCCTGCAGCTCCAGAACCGGCCTCTCCCACTCCTTCCAGGTCTTAGCCGCCATAGCACTTGGCCCCCAGGATCCGTACCAGCGCGCCGAGGACATCCCTCATCTCCGCGCGGGGAACGATGCGGTCGATGAACCCGTGCTTGTGGGCGAACTCGGCCATCTGGAAGTCGTCGGGCACCTTGCCCACGCCGGCCTGCTTGCTCACCCTCGCTCCGGCGAAGCCCACCATGGCCCTCGGCTCGGCGAGGATCACGTCGGCGACCGAAGCGTAGCTCGCCAGCACGCCCGCCATCGTCGGGTCGGTGAAGACGGCGATGTAGGGAACGCCGGCCTCGCGGCAGCGCTGAACCCCCGCGATCGTCTTCGGCAGTTGCATCAGGGACAGCATCCCCTCCTGCATGCGCGCGCCGCCGGACGCGCAGAACACGATCGCCGCCCGGCGCAGGTCCGCCGCCCGCTCCAGCGTCCTCACGATCTTCTCGCCGGCCACAGAACCCATCGACCCCCCCATGAAGGCGAAGTCGGAAACAGCGACGGACACCGGCAATCCGCCCAGCTTGGCCGTGCCGCTGACGACGGCGTCCCTGAGGCCGGTCTTCTGCTCCGCGGCCGCGAGCTTGTCGGCGTACTCCGGAAAGCCGAGCGGATCCGTGGAGCGGAGTTCGGCATCCAGCTCCTCGAACGAGCCCGGATCGAACGTCGCCTCGATGCGCTCTCTCGCGGAGAGCCGGTGGTGCCAGCCGCAGTGCCCGCACACCTTCCAAGACTGCTGGAGTTCGGTGTGGAACAGCACGCGCCCGCACCCGGAGCATTTGAGGAACTCAGCCATCGCATCGCCTGCGGACCCAACGCCGCAGGGGCATAGGATACCTAGGCCCAGGGGCGCAGCCTGGGGTCGCGCCGGGCGTAGGATACGGTGATGGTCCCCTTGGAGCGGCGCATCGTGGGTGTGGAGACCGAGTTCGGTTGTCTGGTGGACGACGAGAACCTCGGTCGGCCCGAGGGCATCGTCGAGGCCATCAAGGACTATCTCTTCCTGGACGCGAAGATCGGCGTTCTCGACGTCGTGGCCAGGGACGAGGTGTTCGAGCCCGCCCAGTCCGGCGGCTTCCTCGTGAACGGCGGGCGGCTGTACATCGACGCCGTCGGCTCGCACTTGGAGTACGCCACGGCCGAATGCATCGGCATCCGAGACCTGATCGCCAACGACCGAGCCGGCCAACGGTGGATCCTCCGGGCCTTGGACGACCTCCGCATCAACGACGCCGTGAGCGTCTACAACAACTCGATCGACCACTTCGGGGGCCACACGTTCGGCTGCCACGAGAACTACCTGGTCGCGGGCGAGGAGATGATCGGGGGCGTCGCCGCCATGAAGCTCCTCTCGTTCCTCGCCACCCGCCAGATCTTCGCCGGCGTCGGACGGGTGGGCGGCCACATCCTTGTGGACGGCGGCCAGCCCGACTACCAGGAGGTGGTCGCCAACCCGGTCGACTACATCTGGGTCGGGCACGTATACGACGTTCTGCCGGATCCAGACGTCCGCTTCCAGCTGAGCCAGCGCGCCGACCACATCCTCAAGCCGCTGGCGAGCAGGGTGCGCTTCAACCGGGCGATGATCAACCCCAAGTGGGAGCACCTGTACAGCTACGGGGGAACCACCCGGCTGCATCTCCTTTTCGGCGAGGCCAACCAGAGCGAGTACGCCTACGCGCTGAAGGTCGGTACGACCGTGCTGGTCCTGCGTCTGCTGGAGGAGGACCGGATCGACGATCGGTGGATCCTGGCCAACCCCGTTCGATCCCTGAGGGAGGTCAGTCGGGACGAATCGTGGCGCTGGGAGGTGCGCCTGTCGGACGGCTCGTTCCTCGGCGCGGTGGACCTCCAGAGGGAGTTTCTGGAGCTTGCCCAGATCTACCGCGGAGCAGACGAGGACACCGACTGGATCCTCGACCAGTGGGAGGACGTGCTGGACGGGCTGGAGCGAGACCCGATGGCTCTCGCCGACCGCCTGGACTGGGTCGCCAAGCGGAAGATCCTTGAGCAGTACATCCAAGAGGAGGGCACGGACTGGTCGGACGACGCGCTCCACTCGGTGGACCTCGAGTACCACAACATCGACCCGGAGAAGAGCCTCTTCCACGCCTACGCGGAGGTCAACGGGATGCTGCGGGTGGTCACGGAGGGACACATCGTCGACGCCATGGACACGGCGCCCGCCAACACCAGGGCGGCCGCGAGAGCCGAGCTGGTCCGCCGCCTCCAGGGACTCAAGGGCAGAAGGCTGTTCGCCGTGGACTGGAGCGGCGTCTCGGCGGGACCGCGCACCTACTTCGATCTGAGCGACCCGTTCGATCCCACGGTGCCCGAGCCGACGAGGTAGCTTAGAGCCCGTGGAGAAGCGCGTCTTCGCCTTGGGCTGCCTCCTCGCGGCCCTCGCCGTCGGTCTGGGCGCCTTTGGAGCGCACGGCCTCTCCGGCCTGTTGGATGCCCGTGGCAGCGAGCTGTACCGGACGGCGATTCAGTATCTGATGCTCCACGCCGTGGGCGTGATGCTGGCCGCGGTGGGCGGAGGGCGCCTGGCGCAGTCTGCCGCCGCGCTCTTCTGCCTGGGTTCGGTGCTGTTCTGCGGGTCGCTGATGGCCCTGGCGCTGCACGCCCCGGGCTGGTTCGGTGCGGTGGCGCCGCTCGGCGGGGCGTCGTTCCTCGTCGGATGGCTGGTCCTGGCCTTCTCGGCGCTGCGGTCGGGTCGATGAGCGAGGCAGGGGGTGGCGGCGATCTGCAGGCGTCGCCTTGGCGGCGCAGAGCCGGCGTGCTCGCCGCGTTCCTCGGCGGTCAGGGGGCGTCCCAAGGCCTGAGCCTAGTGACCGGCTTGTTGCTTCTTCGGTGGCTGAGCATCGAGGCCTATGCGCAATACAGCCTGGCGTTCGCCTTTCAGAAGGTCCTCAGCGTGCTGACGGACCTGGGCCTGCAGGGGTCGATCGTGGCTCTGGTCGGGACCCGGGGCGCCGACCCTTCTGTGGTCGGTCTGTACGTCGATGCGGCTCGGCGGATCCGGTCGCGCACCTTCCTCGCGGCGGCGGTAGGGGTGGCCGTGGCGTTTCCCGTTCTAACCGCCCGGCAGCCCTGGCCGGCGCTGGACAAGGCGCTGCTCTGCGCGGCCATCGTGGCGTTCGTTTGGTTCGAAGGCGGCCTGCTCTACGGCGCGCCCCTGCTGATCGCGAGGAACGTCCGCGGCTACTACAGGGCCAAGGTCTGGCCTGCCGTCCTGCGGCTGGGGGTGACCGCTGGGGCCTGGGGACTGGGGGTGCTCTCGGGGTGGTTGGCCGCGTGGCTCGCGGCTCTGCAGACCGCATGGAGCGCGCGCCGGCTCAAGGCGCAGGCCCGGAGTCTGGTTCGCCAGCCGGAAACCCTACCCCCGTCGGTGTACCGCGAGTTCTGGAGCTACCTGGCTCCGCTCCTGCCGAATTCGATCTACTACGCTTTCCAAGACCAGATCGCCGTGGGGATCGTCGCCTGGGTAGGCACCTCGCGAGCCGTCGCGGAGGTCGGCGCGCTGGGTCGTCTGGCTCAGATCTTCCTGTTCCTGGGAGCGGCGAACCCGGTGCTGGTGGCCCCGCTCGTCGCCCGCAGCGGTAGGGCGGCGTTGCCGAGAACCTACGCGGGCGTGGGTGCGGCGGTCGCTCTGGTGGGAGGGCTCCTGTCCCTCACAGGCTGGCTGTTTCCGGCCCCTTACCTCTGGCTTCTTGGCCCACGCTACGCGGGGCTAGGAAGCGCTGTCGGGTGGGCCGTCACAGCAGGGTCGCTGGCCTTGGTGGCCGGCACGCTGTTCACGATGAACGCCGCGCGAAGATGGGTCTTTCTCCATGCGACGCTCGCTGGCATCTTTGCGACGCTCGCGGCGCAAGTGGCTCTGGCGATGAGCTTGGACATGTCCACCGCGGTGGGTGCCGCGAAGTTCATGGCTGGGACTTCGGCCTCCCTGTTCGTCGGAGTGGCGATGGCCGCGTGGACGGGCTTTCGCAACGAGGCAACCTCCGTCGCCCAGGGGTAGCATCCGCCTATGCTCGCCACTGTTGCCCTCCTCGTTCACACGGGACTCGCTCTGCTGACCAAACCCGCGGCGGCCGGACTCTCCGTCGAGCCGGTGCCGAGCTCGGGGATCGTCCCGGCCGGGACCAAGGCCGCGTGGACGGTGCGGCTGGCGGACCCTGCGCCCGGGTCGTGGCTACGCTTCGTCGTCAAGGCCAACGGTCTGACGGAGCTGCGGCAGGGGTTCGTGGAACCCTCAGCAGACGGAACCTGCCGCATCGAGGGGTCAATGGATTCTCCGGGCTGGCTCCTTCTGGAGGTTGAGGCCGGGTCCGCCGACCAGCCGGCGAAGGCCCTCGGGGGGCTGGCGTTCTCCCCCGAGCGGATCCGGCCCAGCCTGCCGCGCCCCCAGGACTTCGACGCGTTCTGGAGATCGAAGCTGTCCGAGCTCTCGAAGGTGCCTGCCAACGCGAAGCTGGAGCGCGCCGATTCCGGCGTGGAAGGCGTGAGCTACTTCAAGGTCCAGATGGACAACATCCGAGGGTCGAAGATCTACGGGCAGCTCGCCAAGCCCGATCGGCCCGGACGCTTTCCGGCCATGCTGATCGTGCAATGGGCCGGCGTCTACCCTCTGCACAAGGACTGGATTCTGGGAAGGGCCAAGGCAGGGTTCCTAGTGTTGAACATCATGGCCCATGACCTCCCGTTTGACCGCCCCCAGAGCTTCTACGACGAGCAGGCCCAGGGCCCTCTGAACAACTACCCCGCGATCGGGAACGACGATCGGGAGACCAGCTACTTCCTCAGGATGTACCTCTCGTGCTACCGCGCTGCGGAGTACCTGACGTCGCGCTCCGACTGGGACCGGAAGACTCTGGTGGTCACGGGCGGGAGCCAAGGCGGCATGCAGACGATCGTCACCGCCGCGCTCCATCCGAAGGTGACCGCCGGCATCGCCGACGTGCCCGCCGGCTGCGATCTGAACGGGCCGGTGGCCGGCCGCGCTCCCGGATGGCCGATGTGGTACTGGCACACGCAGGGAAAGGATCCGGACCGGGTGCGCCGTGCGGCGTGGTACTACGACGTGGTCAGCTTCGCCCCTAGGGTCCGCTGCCCGATCCTCGTCGGTCTGGGCTTGATCGACACGACCTGCCCGCCGCCTGGCGTGTTCGCCATGGTGAACTCCCTGGCGGGCCCCAAGGAGGTTGTGGCGATGCCTACGGCCGGCCATGGCGGAGATCACTCTGCGTTCCACCGCCGGTCGGAGGAGTGGCTCGCGGCGATCCTGCGCGGCGGCCGTCCGCCGGTGAGGGAGTGGGGAAGGGAGGCGAGCCGTGGTCTTTGACGGTCGCTACCCGCACGCGGATCGGCTGGACCTGGTGGAAACGCTGCACGGCGTTCCGGTGCCCGATCCCTACCGCTGGCTCGAGGACTCCGAGTCCGATGCCTCGCGACGCTGGATCGCCGAGCAGAACGAACTGACGCAGTCGTTCCTCTCACGGATCCCAGAGCGCGAGGAGTTCCGCAAGCGCCTTTGGGAGCTCGTTGACTTCGAGCGCTGCGGCATCCCCGTTCGCCGAGGCGGAAGGCTCTTCTTCACGCTCGCCGACGGCAAGACGAACCAGCCCTTGCATTACGTTCAGGACGACGGCGGGGAGCCGCGCCTGTTGCTGGACCCGAACGAGCTTTCCGGCGATGGCAAGGCGGCCGTCTATAGGTGGTCGCCGTCCGACGACGGGCGGCTGTTCGCGTATTCCGTGTCGATCGGCGGCTCGGATTGGGTCGAGTGGCGCGTGCGGGACGTCGAAACCGGCGAGGACCTGCCCGACCGCATCCGATGGAGCAAGTTCTCGGGTGCCTCCTGGTTGCCGGACGGCTCCGGCTTCTACTACTCGGGTTACGACGAGCCGGACCCTGGCCAGGAGCTCTCCGCGAAGAACGAGCGACAGCGGCTGTTCTTCCATCGTTTGGGGACGGAGCAGTCCGAGGATCGGGTGGTGTACGAGCGCCCGGACGAACCCCTCTGGGGATTCGCGGGAGAGGTCACCGAGGACGGGCGGTACCTTGTGGTTACCGTCTGGAACGGTACGGACCGGCGGAACCGGGTTCACCTGTTCGACCTGACCAAGCCGGACAGCGGGCCGATGCCGCTGTTCGACCTTCAGGACGCCCATTACGCCTTCCTCGGCAGCGATGGCGACAGGCTCTGGTTCCTCACCGACCGGGACGCGCCGCTCGGTCGCGTCGTGGCGGCACGGGCAGGCACGCCGGAGGAGGCGACCGAAGTGGTTCCCGAGGCGGGCTGCAAGCTCCAAGCGGCGTCCCTCGTCGGGGGGCGCATCGTGGCCGTGTATCTGGAGGACGCGCAGAGCCGAGTCCGCGTGTTCGAGGAGACGGGCGAGCCGGTGGGAGAGGTTGGTCTGCCAGGGATCGGCACGGCCGTCGGCTTCGGCGGAAGGAGGGCGGACCGGGAAACCTTCTTCGCGTTCACCTCGTTCACGAGGCCGACGACCATCTACCGCCTGCAGCTGGACGACCTCTCGGTGGAGGTGTTCCGTCAGCCCACGGTCCCGTTCGATCCGGACGCCTATGAGGTCCGGCAGGTCTTCTATCGCAGCAAGGACGGCACGCGGGTGCCGATGTTCCTGGTCCATCGGCGTGGCCTGCGGATGGACGGCGAGCGGCCCACGCTGCTGGGCGGCTACGGCGGGTTCGGGATTTCCGTTGTGCCGTCGTTCCAGCCGATGGACCTGCTTTGGCTCGAGCGGGATGGGGTGATCGCCGCGGCGAACCTGCGTGGCGGAGGCGAGTACGGCAACGCTTGGCACGACGCGGGCAGGCTGGCGAACAAGCAGAACGTGTTCGACGACTTCATCGCGGCCGCCGAGCACCTCATCGCCTCCGGCGTGACGAACAGCCGCAGGCTGGCCATCCGTGGCGGCAGCAACGGTGGGCTGCTGGTCGGGGCGTGCCTGACCCAGAGGCCGGACCTGTTCGGCGCCTGCGTGCCGTACGTGGGGGTCCTGGACATGCTCCGCTTCCACCGCTTCACGATCGGTTGGGCATGGGTGTCGGATTACGGCTCTCCCGAGGACCCTGAGGCGTTCCGGTGGCTGCTGGCCTACTCGCCGTACCACAACGTCCGATCGGGCACGGCCTATCCCGCCACGCTGGTGGTGACCGGCGACCACGACGACCGGGTCGTGCCGCTGCACAGCTACAAGTTCGCGGCCGCGCTGCAGCACGCGCAGGGCGGAACGGCGCCGATCCTGATCCGGATCGAGACGCGCGCGGGCCACGGCGCGGGCAAGCCGCTCTGGCTGCAGGTGGAGGAGTCCGCCGACGTGTTCGCATTCCTGGCGGAAGCGCTGCGCTAGCGCGCCGATCCGCGGGAATTCGGACTCCCTCATTGTGCAGAATGGGGCCATCCAACCGGAGGTAACCGATGAACCTGAGAAAGATCAAACTCGGATTTGTCCCCGCGAACCGGGGCTTCTTCAGCTCCGCGCTGGCCGCCAAGATGCGAGGCCAGGCGATCGACGCGATGAGCGCCCTCGGCATCGAGGTGGTCGTGCCCTCGCCCGAGCAGACGAAGGTTGGCTGCGTGATGAGCATCGCGGAGGCCGAGGTCGCCGCACGGCTCTTCCGGGAGGCGGACGTCGACGGCATCGTGATCGGAGCGGTGAACTTCGGCGACGAGCAGTCCGCGGCTTGGGCGGTGAAGAAGGCCGGGCTCAACGTCCCGGTGCTCATCTTCGGATGCCAGGAGGAGGAGACCCTCACGATGCAGACCCCCCGCCGGGACTCCTTCTGCGGCCTGCTCTCCATCGGCGAGGCGCTCCGGCAAATCGGCGTGCCGTACACGGTCGCCACCAGGCCCATCGTCTTTCCGACGGACGAGGCCTTCAAGAAGGACATCGACTGGTTCGCGCGCGTCTGCCGGGTCGTGAAGGGAGTGCGCAACGCCCGCTACGGCCAGATCGGCGCGCGGCTGGAGGCGTTCTGGACCTGCCGCTTCGACGAGAAGCAGCTCCAGAAGCTCGGCGCCACGACGGTGGTGCTCGACCTCTCGGAGGCGCTCGCCGGCGCGAAGGCCATCAAGGACGACGACCCGGAGCTAGCGGCCACCATCGCCTCGATCCGGGACTACGCCGACGTCTCCAAGGTCAAGGAGGAGTCGGTGTTGCGGAGCGCGAAGCTCGAGCTCTTCCTCAAGCGCTGGGGCGAGGCCAACCAGATCGACGCGTTCGCCATCCAGTGCTGGACCAGCATCCAGGCGAACTACGGCGTCTGCAGCTGCACCACGATGAGCCGCTTCGGCGACGTGGGCAAGCCCAGCGCCTGCGAGGCCGACATCCTGGGGGCGATGTCGATGCACGCCCTGATGCTGGCGGCCGGATCGCCGGCTGGCCTGGCCGACTGGAACAACCTGCACAACGAGGACGACGAGCTGGCCAACATCTGGCACTGCGGCGTCTTCCCGGCGACGTTCGCCAAGGAGAAGCCGCGTCTGGGAGTGCAGGAGATCATCGCGGGCAGCGGCGCGGCCACCTACGACGACAGCCAGGGCACGGTGGAGTTCGTGGCGAAGCCAGGCCCGATCACTCTGGGCCGCGTCACGCAGGACAGCGATGGCCTGTGGCGGGCGGTGGTCGCGCAGGGAGCGTTCGAGGACAACCCCGCCGTCACCTTCGGCGGCTACGGCTGGTGCCGCATCCCCGGTCTGCAGAGGCTCTACCGCGAGGTTCTTCTGCGGTATTTCCCGCACCACGTTGGCATCGTGCAGGGCCACGTGGGGAACGTGCTGTACGAGGCCTTCGGCAACTACCTGGGCTTCAAGGTGCACCACGCCGGCCAGGCGGCGCCGGGCGAGTACACTCCGTCCCTCCCGTTCTAAGGCGTCGCGCCAAGGCTGGGCGGGCCGGGGGACAGAACGGTCCCCCGGCCCGGCTTGCTGTTCGGGGGCCCGACGGTGGGTCCAAAGACCCAAACCTTGGCAGCGGGAGGCTTTCTTGATGTAACACCATCGCCAACAAGGAACTTTAGCGCAGAGCGCTCATGTTGAATGGAGAGAACGCGGAAGAACGCGGAAGAATACGGAGGTGAATGCAGAGATGACGTCCCTTGTGAGAATCAACCCGTTCGAGGAGATGCGCCAGATGACCGAGATGTTCGACCGCCTCTTCGAGGCTTGGCCCTGGGAGCGCACGCCGGCGGTGGACCGCGGCACGGTCGCGCCGATGGACGTGCTCGAGAGGGACAACAAGCTGATCATCCGCGCGGCTCTGCCCGGCGTCAAGCCCGAGGATGTCAAGGTGAACATCGAGAACAACGTGCTGACGATCGAGGGCGAGGTCAAGCAGGAGCACGTGGACGAGAACACGCGCGTGTATCGCCGCGAGTGCGCCTACGGCAAGTTCACCCGCTCGCTGCGGCTGGCCGACAACCTGAACTTCGACCAGATCGACGCGCAGTTCCACAACGGTATCGTGGAGATCACGATCCCGAAGATCGTCGAGGAGAAGAAGACGATCAGCATCCCCGTCCGCACGGCGTAACGCCGCGCAGGCGGGAGACCGAGGCGGGCCGCCGGCCACAAGGGCCGGCGGCCCGCAGGCTTTCCTCAGCGCGGGGCTTCCGGCGACAGTCGCCAGCGAACCTCGAACGAGGTCGCTTCGCCGGGCCGCAGGCGCCGGCCGAAGCCCGTCGCCTCCAGCTCCACATAGCGGTCGGGATCGGCGTTGCAGTAGACCTGCAGACCGGCCCCTTGGTCGGGAAACGTCCCGAAGGGTGGCTCCAGAACGGGCCTCATCTCGAACCATCCCGCTCGCGTCTTCGCCCGCAGGCTTCCGCCGATCGCTCCGGAGCCGAACTTGAAGGACTGCCGGGGGCTTCTCCGGATGCTCAGCGTCGCTCCGCGCCTCTCCACGAACGGATCGATCGGGATCGCCGGAGGATCGCCCATGCGGATCGGCTCGGCGTCGGCGGACGGGAGATCCATCAGCACCTCCTCGGGATCGTCCAGCTGGGCGACCTGCCAGATGGCCCACTCGACAGGCTCGGGACCCATGCAGGTCATCCGGTTGCGCAGAACGACCTCGCCGCGGCCGCCGAGCAGAATGATCTCGCGCTCGAAGCGGACGCCCGTTGTGGCGGCCGGCTGGCTCGCCATCCACACTCCGCCCGGGATCGACCGCGAACGATGCATCCCGCCGTCCAGCTTGGGGTCGGGAGGCCAGCCCCAGGTCTGAGGGCTGGGCCAAAGCTTGTCGCCGCCGTAGTTGGCCCACTCACCGGGCTTGGGGATGGTTCGCCCGCTGCAGAGGTCCTGGTTCTCCCAAAGGACGTTGGGGCCGCCAGGGCGACCGAGCCTCAGAATCCTTCCGACGGCCGGCACGACGACGACCTCGATCCGACCGTCCGTGATGCGCCAACAGCCGCTCCACTTCGCGAAGCGAATCTGCTCAACCCTCACCGGCTCGTCGGCGGGAGGCAGCGAGGCGATCCAAGGTCCCAGCATGGCCTAGTCTGGACGAGAACCGACCGCTGATGTAAAGTGTTCTCATGGACTTCGGCGATCTGGCCCGTGTTCATCGCGATCTTCTGCTGCAGGACGTGGTCCCCTTCTGGATCCGGCATTCCCCAGACCGTGAGTGCGGAGGCTTGTTCACCTTCCTCGACGAGGACGGTTCGGTGTACGGCACGGACAAGCCGATCTGGCTCCAGGGCCGCATCGCGTGGCTGTTCGCGCGACTGTGCAACGCGGTGGAGAAGAGGGAGGAGTGGCTGGAGCTGTCGCGCCATGGCCTCGAGTTCCTGCGCCGGCACGGGTACGACGACGACGGCAGGATGTTCTTCCTGACCACCCGCGACGGTCGCCCGCTGCGCAAGCGCCGGTACGTGTTCAGCGAGACTTTCGCCGCGATCGCCTTCGCGGAGTACGCCAAGGCGACCGGCGACGCGGAGGCCGCGCGGATGGCCGCTCAGACCTTCGACACCGCCTACCGCTATCACACGACGCCCGGCCTGCTCGAGCCCAAGGAGATTCCGTCCACCAGACCGTCCAAGGGCCACGCCATGCCGATGATCCTGCTGGCCACGGCCAACATCCTGCGCGAGGTGGACCCTAGACCGATCTACGACGAGGTCATCGACCGCTCGGTGCGCGAGGTCTTCGACCACTTCTGCCACCCGGAGTTCGAGGCTCTCTTGGAGACCGTCGGGCCGAACGGCGAGTTCATCGACACGCCGGAGGGAAGGACGATGAACCCGGGACACGCGATCGAAACGTCCTGGTTCATCATGGACATCGGCCGCAGGCGGAATGATCCCGCCCTCATCGAAGGCGGCCTGCGGATTCTGGATTGGATGCTCCGCAAGGGTTGGGACGATCGCTATGGCGGAATCCTCTATTTCCGCGACGTGCTGGACAGGCCTTCGACGCAGTACGAGTGGGACATGAAGCTGTGGTGGCCCCACACGGAGGCCTTGGTGGCTTGCTCCATGGCCCACGAGCTCACCGGAGACGAGCGCTGGATGGAGTGGTACCGCAAGGTCCACGAGTGGGCGTTCGCGCACTTTCCCGACCCCAAGCACGGGGAGTGGTACGGCTACCTCCACCGGGACGGGACCGTGAGCCACCGTCTGAAAGGCAACGGCTGGAAGGGTCCGTTCCACTTGGGCCGCTCAGCGCTGCTGTGCTGGAGGACGTTCGAGCGGCTGGCTGAGAGGGGCTAGGCGCTCGGGAGGACGAAGCGCCAGGGCAGCTCGTCCCCCCTGCCTCGCGCCAGACCGATCCTGCGAGTGCAGACGATCCCCGCAGGGGCTTTGAAGGGCGGGCGATGCTCCGGCGCCAGCAGCCGCAGGGGCGACGACGGGCACAGCAGGTCCACGCCGTTCAGCGAGCGGTCGACGGCGAGCGCCTGCGTCAGCCTGCCCGGCCCGCCAAGCAGGTCGCGGTCGTCGCGCGCGCCGGGCCGGCGCTCTCGCATCCTGGTGAGGCCCTCGATCGGGCGGGCGCCGCGCACCAGGACGGCTCCTGCCCGGCCTTGCTCATGGGCGACGATGTTGAGCATCCAGTGGTTGCCGTAGCAGAAGTACACGTAGGCGCAACCCGGTTCGCCGAACATCGGCGCGTTCCGGGGAGTGCGGCGTGCGTGCGCGTGGCTGCCCGGGTCTTCGGTGTCGGCGTATGCCTCCAGCTCCGTGAGCTCGACGATGCACCCGTCCTTGGCGAGCCGCCATCCCAGAAGCACCGGTGCGACGACCAGCGGGTGTTGCGAAAGGAACTCGCGCGCGTGCATCCGCCCCTTCACGGCTCGGGAATCAGGTCGAACAGGGCGTCGGCGACCGTCGGGCTGCGGACGGCCACCGCCTCGACGTCTGAGTACCCCTCCACCAGCAGCTTGGCGGCGGTCTCCTGGCCGGCGGGCGCGATGAGCCACGTGTAGCCATCCTTCTGCTCGACCCGCACCTGGAACGGCTCGAGGAGCGCGCGGGCGGCGGGATGGGCGTCGCTGGAGACGAGCGCGCGCACCTCACGAATCCGGTCGAGCAGCTCCTGGATCGTTCCCAGAAACGCCCGGCCGCCCCGCTGGAGGGCCAGAACGGCGTCCCAGCCCTGGGCGAACGAGGGGTTGCGGGTGGCGCACACCAGCGCCATGCCCTTGGCGCACAGGCGGTCCAAAAGCTGGAGGGTGGCCCTCGCCGCCCAAGGGTCGAGCTCCTCCAACAGGCCGTCGATCAGGAGGACCTCCGGAGGAACGGCCAGATACGGCAGCAGCTCCGCCGAACACCGCTGGGACGGGCTGAGGCGGGTGAGCGGCGTTTTGCGGTGCTCCCAAAGGCCCAGTGCGGTGAGCGCCTCGGTGAGCATCGAAGGCGAGGGCTTGCGTCCGCGCACGCGTTGGACGAGGCTCTGGGCGGTGGCCAGCGGGGGCACCCTCGGCAGCTTTGCCAGAGCGGCTTCGCCGGAACACCAGACGCACCCGCGCGGCGCCGGCGCGTCGCCCGCGAGGAGCCGCAGCAGCTCGCTCTTGCCGCTTCCCGCCGGTCCGACGACGGCCATCCTCTCTCCCGGCTCCAGACCGACCGAGATCGGAGCCGCGCCCGGCCGCAGGACGAGGTCCTTGACCGTCAGAATGCTGCGCGGTCCGTTCAAGGCAGGATAAGCAGCTCCTTGGGCGCTTCGTTCAGGATCACCGGCCCGTCCTCGGTCACCCAGACGTCGTCCTCGATGCGCACTCCCCCGAACCCTTCGAGGTACACGCCCGGCTCGACGGTCCAAACCTGGCCGCACTCGATGCGCATATCGGCGGTCTGGCTCAGCCGTCCGTGGTCGTGGACGACCGTGCCCAGTCCGTGTCCGAGGCCGTGCGTGAAGTATCGGGCCAGATCCTTGCGGGCGAGCACCTCTCGTGCCAGGGTGTCCACGTCCTTCCCGTTCGCGCCGGGGCGAAGCGCGTCGATAGCGGCCCGTTGCGCTTCGAGAACCTGGCCGTACACTTCGCGCATGCGGTCGTCGGCGCGACCCACGGCGACCGTGCGGGTGAGGTCGGCGCACCACCCGTCCAACTTGGCCCCGAAGTCCATCGTGACGAAGTCCCCGATCTCGAGCTTCTTCTCCGAGGCCTTGCCGTGGGGAAGGGCGCTGCGCGCGCCGCTGACGACGATCGGGTCGAAGGCCAGTTCCGCTCCCTGCCGCTTGAGGAAAAACTCGATCTCCAGGTGGATGTCGTATTCCGCGACGCCCGGCTGGATCAGCCGCAGCACGTGCTGGAACGCCGCATCGGTGAGGCGGCAGGCATCGCGGATCTTGGCGACCTCCTCCGGCGTCTTGACCATCCGGAGCACGGCGCACGGGTCCTGGACGGGCTTCAGCTCCACTCCGGGGATCTTCTCGGTCCACTGCCGATAGGTGTTGACCGTGACCGCATCCCCGTCGAACGCGATCGAGGAGAGCCCCCATTGGCCCGCCAGCTCCGCCACCTGGGCGGCCAGCGGGGCCTCGGTCGTGGTGGTCCGGACCTCCATCAGCGAGCCGACCTGCTCTCCGGCTTGGATCGTGTACCGGCCATCCGTGAAGAAGCAGGCCCGATCGGGCGCGGCCAGCATCGTGCCGGCCGAGCCGGTGAATCCGGTCAGCCAGCGCACGTTCGCGATGTCGGTGACCAGGAGGGCCTCCAGCCCGTCCTCGGCGAGCTTGGCTTGCAGGCGCTCGAGCGGCTTCACGACAGCGTCTCCTGATGCAGCCTCACCAACCCCTCGATCGCCAGGCTGTATCCAATCGCGCCGAGCCCGCTGATCTGACCGACGCAAACCGGGGCGATCACCGAGTGGCGGCGGAACTCCTCCCGGCCGTGGATGTTGCTCAGGTGGACCTCGACCACGGGCAACCGGACGCTCGTCAGCGCGTCTCGGAGCGCGATGGAGTAGTGGGTCAAGCCACCGGGGTTGATCACGATCCCGTCCGCCCAGTGGCGGTTCTCCTGGATCACGTCGATCAGAACCCCCTCGTGGTTCGACTGGAGGATGCGCACCTCGACTCCCAAGCGCTTGGCGGTGGCTTCGATCTCGGCGTCCACCTCCTCTAGGGGGCGCTTGCCGTAGATGTCCGGTTCGCGGAACCCGAGCAGGTTCAGATTGGGCCCGTGGAGGACGAGAATGTGCAGCGAGGACTCTTCGATCATGGCTCCGTGGATCCTTCCTGCGGCTCGACGGCGGATTCGGGGAGCAGGTCGGGGATGCCGTCGCGGATGGGGAAGCGGCGCCCGCAGGACGTGCAGACGAGCCACCCATCCCGCTCCTCGAGAGGCGGCCGCTCCGGGCAGACGGGACACGCCAGCAGCTCCAAGAGCTTGGGATCGATCATAGGGCAGCCTCCCGATAGACGTCGCAGGTCTTGCGCGCGGAATCCTCCCATCGGAACTCGGCCGCTCTGCGCCGTCCGTCGCGTCGCATGCGCTCCAATTTACTCGAATCCGCGAGCAGACTCCGGATCGCCTCCGCCCAGTCCTCCGGGCTCCAGGAGGCCAGCACCTCGGCGGCGTCGCCGGCCACTTCGGGCTGGGCTCCGCCTGCGGAGCAGAGCACCGGACACCCGCAGTGGAACGCCTCCAGAAGCGTGATCCCGAACCCCTCGTAGCGGCTCGGCGCCAGATACAGGTCCGCGGCGGAATAGAGGGCCGCCAGCTCCCGGAGCTGGACATAGCCGACGGGTCTGCTCCGTGGGCCGAGCGACTCCGTTCCCCAGCCGGGCTTCCCGGTCAGCACGAGGGGGTGGGGCAGCTCCGGCGGCAACAGCTCGGCGGCCTGCGTCGCCAAGGCCAGGTTCTTCCGCGGCCAGCGGGTGGCCACGGTCAGCAGGTACGGCCCCTCCAGACCGAAGCGCTCGCCAACCATCTTACGCGCCTCGGCCGGATCGACCGGCGCGAGGTCCGGATGAGGCGCGTTGGGCACCACCCTGACCTTCCCCCGGGCGGACGGCACGAAGCGCTCGATATCCCTGCGTGAGGTTTCCGACACGGTGATCACCCGCGAGGCCCATCGGGCCGCGAGAGGAACCAGCGTCCGCAGAAGAAGTCGGTCCTTCGGCCGGAACCAGGACGGGTCGACGAAGAAGGAGACGTCGTGGATCGTCGTCACCCCCCTCCGACCTGCGAGCGGACTCATGCTGTACTGCGTGTGCAGGATGTCGGCCCTCCGGCGACGCGCGGCGAGCGGGAACGCCACGAAGCTCCACCAGCGCTCGTTGCGACAGGGGAGCTCGACCCAGGTCGCACCCGGCGGCATGGGAATCCCCGGCGGCTGTGGAGCGTTGGAAAAGAGCAGAAACTCGATCGGGGAGCCGATGCGGCACAGACCGTGCAGGAGACCCAGCCAGTAGGTCGAATCGCCCGTGCTGGCGCGTTGCACCAGGCGGACGTCGAGTGCGACTCGGAGGCGGTCTCGGTTCGGTTCACCCACGGGGAAGCCTGCTACGGTCTACAATCGAAAGAGCGTCCTGCAAGAGAGCGACCGGTCATGAAGAGAAGAAGTCCCCCTTATGCGCTGATCACGCTGCTCGTAATCGGATTGTGCGTCATTTTGGGCTTCGGCCTGATGCAGCTGAGGGCGAACATGCCCCCGGACCAGCAGAACCAGCAGCAACAGGAGCCGGAGGCCGTGGGCGAGAAGCGCGAGGCTCCGTCCAAGGAGGAGTTGGCTGCGGACATCAAGGCGAAGTCCGGCCAGGCCGACGAGATGGAGGTGCCCCCCAAGATGCCTCCCAAGGGCGTTCCTCCGGGAGCGCTTCCCCCGGGCGCCGGAGGTTCGACCATCTTCGTGCTGAAGCCGAAGATGGAGAAGCCCAAGGTGGACGAGTCGTCGACGGCGAGCCAGTGGTACACGGATGTTTCGAGGAAGCCCGATCAGAAGTAGCTCGCTGGCGCGAACGCTGATCGGGGTGGGGGTGGCTCTGGCCGCCCTCTCCCTGCTCGTTCTGCCCGCGGGGGCCCAGCCGAAGTCCGACAAGCTCCAGTGGTCCGCCCGTTTGGAGGGCGAGGACGTGCGAGCGGGCGAGTCCGGCCGGGTTCTCGTGACGGTCGTTCCCAAGGAGGGTTGGCACGTCTACGCGATGAACCAGCCGGAGGGTCCGGTCTCCACGTCGTTCCAGCTGGACGGCGGCCCCCTGATCGAACCGGCCGGAAGCCCCATCGAGCCGACGCCCCAGCGCAAGTACGACCGTGGCTTCAAGATGGAGATCGGCTACCACGAGGGGCCGACCACCTTCGCCGTGCCGTTCCGGGTCAAGCCGGACGCCTCCGGGTCCGTGCGCCTCGTCGTTCGCGCGACGGCTCAGGCCTGCGACGCCACCAGCTGCGACATCCCTACCACGGAGGAGCTGACCGTGGACCTGAAGCTCGCGGCCGGAGCGGCCCGCCCCGAGCGCGCGACGCCGTCGCAGGAAGCGCCGCCCCAGCCTCAGGGCCACGTCCAGCCCCAGCCGACCACCCTGCAACAGGGTACTGCTGAGGACGTCGATTCGACCACGCGGAAAATCGAGGAGGCGAGGGGTAAGGGTCTTCTGGCCTACCTATGGCTGTCTTTCGTCGCAGGGCTGCTGGCGTTGCTCACCCCCTGCGTCTGGCCGATGATCCCCGTGACGGTCAGCTTCTTCAGCAAGAAGACGGAGGAGGGCGCCCAGAAGAACCTCAAGATGGCTTTGGCCTACTGCCTGGGGATCATGGGCACCTTCACGGCCCTGGGGCTGATCGTTACGCTGGCGTTCGGGGCGGCCGGCCTGCAGAGGTTCGCGGCGAGCCCATGGGTGAACCTGGCGCTTGCGGCGCTGTTCGTGGTGTTGGCCCTGAACCTCTTCGGTGTCTACGAGATCGTGGTGCCTTCGTGGATGCTCAACAAGGCGCAGGCTGGCTCGCAGAGGTCGGGGATCGCCGGGCCGATCTTCATGGGGCTGGCGTTCAGCATCACGTCCTTCACCTGCACGGTTCCGTTCGTGGGCACGATCCTGGTCGCGGCAACGAAGGGCAACCTGTGGGACCCGATCCTTGGGATGCTGGCGTTCAGCCTGGCTTTTGCCATCCCGTTCTTCCTGCTGGCTCTGTTCCCCCAGTACTTGGCCTCGATGCCTCGCTCCGGCACGTGGCTGACGGCTGTGAAGGCGTACATGGGCTTCCTGGAGCTGGCGGCCGCGCTGAAGTTCCTCCAAAGCGCGGAGATCGTGGTCCAGCTGGGCTGGCTCACGCGGCCGGTGTTTCTGGCGGTTTGGTTCGCGATCTTCGTGATCGCCGGACTCTACCTGCTCGGTTGGCTCCGGCTTCCGCACGGCGGCGAGCCCAAGATCGGGCCTGCGCGGAGGCTCTTCGGAGTGGCGAATCTGGGCATCGCGGTTTACCTGCTCGCCGCCATCGAGGGCGCGCCCTTGGGTGGGCTCTCGGGGTTCCTGCCGCCGGAGCGCTATCCCTACCGCGCCGACAGCCCGAAGGGCGCGTCGCAGCAGGCCGGCGCCATCCGCTGGATCGAGAACTACGAGCAGGGCCTGGCGCTGGCCCGCCAGGAGCGGCGGGCGCTGTTCATCAACTTCACGGGCTACACCTGCACCAACTGCCGGGTGATGGAGGGCGAGGTGTTCCCCAAACCCGAGGTCGCCCGAAGGATCAACGAGTTCATCCCGGTGGAGCTGTTCACCGACAACGGCACGCCGGAGAACAACCGGAACGCGGAGCTGCGCGAGCGGCTGACCAAGGCCTCGACCAACCCGACCTACGTGATCCTCGCTCCGGACGGGAAGGTGCTCAAGGTGTTCCAAGGGTTGGCCCTTTCCGACGCGGAGTTCGTCCGCTTCTTGGATGAGGGAAAGCGGGAAGCGGACGCTTCGTTCTCCCGACAGAAGGGGTAGCAGCTGCGAGCGGCTACCCCGATGGCCCGATTCCTGTCCGAACCTACCGCCCCGTTGGGCCGGCGGCGGGCTTGGCGCCGCCCCCGAAGAAGTAGGACATGCCCTCGGCGGCCTTCTCGAACGCCTTCCGAGCCTTGGCCTCGTCGCCGTTGAAGCCCTTCATGAACCGCTCCTTCTCCTCGGGGGTGAGTTGGTCGAATCCGCGGCCCTCGCGGTAGGCGTTCGCCACGACGTTGTTCTGCTCCGTGAGGAGGCGCATCTCCTCCTCGGTCTTCACTGGTTCCGACGAGCACCCTCCGAGGAGGATTCCGGTGAAGACGAGAAGTGCCAGGGTCTTCCAGCGTTCCATGTTCAGTCCATCCTTAGCATCGTTAGCATCGTTCGCAACCTGGGGCCGGCCGCCTGGCGGCGGCCCGGCCCCTGCCAACCCTCATCGTGGCGTCCGCTCTAGAAGTCGCAGTTGGCTCTTCCGTCGTAGGCGTAGGCCGGGATGTCGGACACGTAGAAGTTCTCCGGCTTCAGCGAGCCCCTCTTGTAGAACTTCGCGCTGCCGTCGAAGTGCGGGAAGCTCGCCCCGTCCAGATGCCGCCAGTCGAGCGACCAAGGAATCTGCGGGTCGTAGTGGTTCATCATCCACGGGCTTCCCAGCTTCTCGTAGTTGACGCACCGGATCGAGCGGCGGGCGCCGTCCGACACGTCCATGCCGGGCCAGATGTCCCGCCAGTCCCACGGGTTGATCGTGGAGGCCGCGCGAATCAGGGACCCGTTGCCGAACCAGTCGCGCACGCCGGACTCGGCGAGCATGATCAGCTGGCTGGGCCGCTCCGCGGCCGTCTCGGCGATGCTGTTGCCGGCGTGCCAGTTCATCGCGATGTTCGGGCCCGCAGCGAAGTTGCGCGTATCGCGCATATCCTTCGGGAAGGGCTGGGGCGTTCCCACGGAGTCAATGTACAGCTGGCTGTTCTTCACGTACGGGAAGATCCGCTGCGGCCAGTGGATCGCCTCGTTGTCGGGTCCGCCGATCCAGTCCCACCAGGCTCGCACCGTGGTGTCGTCGTAGTCGGCGGCGTAGATCTTGAAGCCGATGGCCATCTGCTTCATGTCCGAGATGCGGGCCGCCTTCTTGGCGGAAGCCTTCGCCTGAGCGAAAACCGGGAACAGAATGGCGGCCAAGATGGCGATGATGGCGATGACCACCAGCAGCTCGATCAGCGTGAACGCGGACTTTCGTTTCATAGGACCTCCTCGTCCGTGTCGGGAACCGATAGACCGGACCGGACTCATCAACCAGTGTAAGGGGAACCGGATGGCGTTGGGGGAATCCATCTGGAAAACGAAGTAGCAGAAACGGAACGGATTCGTCCGCTCGTCAAGAAGCCAGCTCGTTGTCCGACGGGTCCGTGAACTTGCGCTGGTTGATGCGCCAGTGCGACGGTGTGACGCCGACCTCGCGGACGAACGCGCGAGTGAAGTCGTTGTGGTGCAGATAGCCCAGCCGGCTCCCGACCTCCTTGATCGACAGGCCGGGGTCCGCCAGCAGGATCTTCGCCCGCTCGATGCGCAGCCGGGTCAGCATCTCCCTCGGCGAGATGCCGTACGTCCGGCGGAACTTGTGCCTCACCGAGTCGTAGTTGGGGCACTCCTCTTGGAAGCGCAGGTCTCCCGCTCCCTGAGCGAGCGACGCGTGGATCGCCTGCCAGACCGCCAGCACCTCCGGATCGTCGGGGCGGACCACGGAGCTGCTCGAATCCGCTTGGTCCCGCCAACGGATCAAGGACACCAGGATCAGGCGGAGGAGGGAATCGATCGCCTCCGACTTGCAGGGCAGGTCGTTCACGCTCTCGGCGCTGAGGCGCGAGAACAGGCTTTGGAACGAGGCCGACTGATCGCGGTTCAGGCACCAGACTCGTTGCCGCAGCGGCCATTCCCGGATCGGCAGGCCGTCGTAGAAGCCCGCCCGGGGGTGATAGTGGATCGCCCAGATGCGCGGCTGGTTGCGGCCCTCGTTCCGAAACCCGTGCCGCTCCCCGGCGAACAGAACGTACACCGAGTTCTCCGGCATGCGCATCTCCTCCCCCTCGACGAGAAGCGTCGTCGGCGAGTCAGAGAACAGACAAATCTCGTCGTAGTCGTGGGCGTGCCAGGGCCAGATCTCCCCGAGCCTGGAGGCCCGGCAACCCATGGTCACGATGCCCGTGCGGGGCGCCTCACTGGTGATCTCGCTCTCGACTCGCATGACCCGGAATCTGTCGCTGAATCCAGTCTAGGGCGAGCCTCGCGCAAGAGGAAGCCGAACGGCCCACGAGCGGGCCCACATGGCTCGCGCGAGGGATGGTGATGGCCTCTGCGCCGCACCACCGAGCCACCGCGAGCGCTGTCTGCGGCGGGACGTCCGCATCCAGCTCGCTGACGATCACCAGAGTGGGACACCGGGGCCGGGGGGCTTCCGCTCCCGCAGCGAGCTCACGGAGCACCGAGCCCGACTCGTCCCGCCACTTTCGGGAAGCCCATCGGACCACCTCCGGCTCCGCGTCCGGCAAGGCTCGTGCGGTCTCATCCAAGGTTGATTGCGACCACGCAACGACCTCCGGGATCGGCTCGGGCGGGTTCCATGCGGCTTCCACGCCGTGCGGCGGCACCGGGTTGATCAGAACCAGCGCCTTCGCTCGCCAGGCTGCGGCGGCGTGGAGGGCGAGCCATCCTCCCATGCTCGCGCCGATCACGGCGTCGGGCGGCTCGCCCGAAGGCAGCCACCCGAGCACTTGGCGGCGATAGTCGGCCAAGCTCGTCCGCGCCAAGCCGAGCGGCCCCGGCTGAAGATCTGCGCCGAACACCAGCCAGCCGGCGTCCTCGAACGCTCTGCGCCAGAAGCGGTACTCCCAGACCCCTCCTCCTGCTCCGTGGATCATCGCGACCGAGGGTCGATGGTTCGGCTGAGGCACGTCGGATTCTGAACGATCCGACGGAATCGATCCCATGGACGGAGATTCCCTTTGAGAAACAAAAACAGGCTTTTGGATAGCGACCGATTGCGGTGTACGATAGGGATGAGGAAGCCGCCCCGCTGCTTGCCGAAGGAGGATGCGAATGAGGGGAGGGAGATTGCTCTGCCTCGCGGTTGTTGGCGTGGCTGCGGTCGGTGTGGCCCAACTGGCCGGACCGTTGCCCAAAGTCAAGTTCAAGCAGAAGCCCGATGCCGGGCTCTCCGTCAAAAGGCCGCCCTTGGAGGCGAAGCTTCGCCTTCAGAAGGCCCTGCGGGCGGACCCGGAAACGGCGGACATGCTGCGCGTCGTCGCACAGGCCCTGGCGGAGGGAATGGAAAACGGCGGAGGACCGGCCGGACGCCTCGCCCGGAACGCGCTGCGGAGGCATCCTGGCGCAGACCGGGAGGCGCTGAGGAAGTTCATCGCGGACGTTGGGTCGGTTGAGACTCCTCCGAACGCGCGCACGCGGTCCCTGCGCGTCGGTGACGTTTCGTCGCCCCTTTCCGAGTCGGTGCTGGCCAACGTGCGCGGGAGCTATCTGAGAGGCGTCGGCCGTGGCATGCAGCGGGGTCCGGCGATCAATCCCAACGTGGTGCGTGCCGGCCTTAAGCTCAGCAAGGAGCTCGTGGAGCGGCTCAACCACCCGTGCATCACCAAGATCGACCCGCGATCGAGCCAAGGATATCGGGCCGGACAAAGACTGTCCTTCTACGGCTGGAAGTTCAGCCCGGATCGGGCCGAGAACTCCCTGGTCCTCATGAAGGTCCTCGGCAACGGATCCTTGGGTGAGCGGGCTCGGTTCGCGCCCGCGGTCAGCTCCGAATCGGCGATGGAGGCGGTCCTGCCCGGCGACTTGGAGCCGGGGCAGTACCAGCTCAAGGTTGTCGTGAAGCGAGGCGGACTGATCGACGAGAGCCCTCTGGTGCTGCTGCCGATTCAGTCGCCCCCTCCGCCGGAGCCTGCCCTGGCGTCTCTTTCGCCGGGCACGCTGACCCCGGGCCGGGAGGCCGTCGCTACCGGTGCGAACTACACCAAGCAGATCAACCGGTTGGCGTTCGTCATGCTCGCGCCGATGGAGGGTCAGGAGTTGCCGTTCTCCGTGAAGGTGGACGGAAAGGACTGCCTGTCTGTCATGGGCAAGGTGCTCAACGACACGCAGCTGTCGTTCGCCCTTCCCAGGGTGATGCAGCCCGGAAGGTACCGGTTGGCCGTCCACGTCGGCGGGGTGTTCTCCCCTTGGGTCGTGGTCGATGTGTCGCCCCTCCAGTACCGCGTCCGCTTCACGCAGATCCACTGTCTGGACGAGAGCGATCCCGAGTGGTCGGGGCATGATGAGGTGTTCACCGCTTGGTGCATCGTCGCCGACGGGGTCGCACGGGCCAAGAGCGTCGGCGACCACACGGAGTACTACAACTGGGACGACGGAGATTGGGATCGCTACTACCCGGACGACCAGAACGTGTTCCCGGAGGGTGACAACGGTTCGGTGCGACAGGCCCTCGCCATTTCGACGTCGCTCTTCGAGTGGGACGCCGGCGACATGAAGAAGGTCAACGAGGTGATCGGCGTCATCAGCGAGGTGACCCAGGCCATCCTGAAGTACAAGGGCGACGTCGAGTGGGCGGAGCTCGTCAAGGCGCTGACGCCCGTCGTCCAGAAGTTGGTCACCTGGTTCGGCGGTAACCCGGACCCCTTGGGCACGCAGTTCGTGGGCTGGAGCGCCATGGATCTCGCCGCGCTCACGGACAACCCCGAGAGGAAGTTCGGAGGGAAGCTCTCGTTCCTCAACAACGACGACACCGGGAGCTACGAGGTCTTCTTCGAGGTGAGCGAGAAGCTCTAGCCCCTCCCGGAAGCGATGCTCGGGCCGGCCGCGAGGCCGGCCCGAGCTTGTTCTGGCTCCCGATGGGCGTTGGGTAGCATCGGGCGGTGGGAGAGATTCGCGTTGGCGTCGTCGGTAGGCGCGGGGAGGCCTTTCTAGCCGCCCTCAAGGCGCAGAGGGGCATTCGGCTCGAGGCCCTTTGCGAGCTCAACGCGGCCTGGCTGGAGGAGGCCGCACGCCGGTGGGAGGTGCCGCTCGCGACCCAAAGCTACGAGGAGCTGTTGGAGCGAGTCGATGCGGTGGTGCTGGCCACGCCGATGCACCTGCATGCGGATCAGGCGATCCGAGCCCTTCGGGCGGACAAGCACGTGTTGTCCGAAGTCACGGCCTGCGTCTCGATGGAAGAGTGCTGGAGGCTCTGGAGGGCAGCCCGTACCTCCAGGGCCGCCTACACGATGGCGGAGAACTACTGCAACATCCCCGAGGTGGCGCTGGTCGGCGAGCTGGCCAGGAGGGGCTTCTTCGGAGAACCCTACTACGGCGAGGGGGAGTACCTGCACGAGGTGAGGGACTACCATCATGGTGCCGACGGCAGACCGACGTGGAGGGCCCATTGGCAGGTCGGCACCACCGGCCTCACCTACCCGACGCACAGCTTGGGGCCGGTCGTGCAATGGATGCGAACGACGGACCCCAGGGATCGGCCGGCCAGCGTGGTCGCCTTGGGGAGCGGCATCCATACCGACCCCGAGCACCCGCACGACGACACCAGCGTGGCCCTCGTCAAGATGGCCAGTGGCCGGCTCATCCGCCTCCGGCTGGACATGATGAGCAACCGTCCGCACCTGATGGCGTTCTACTCTCTCCAAGGGACCGCCGGCGCGTACGAGGCGTCCCGCGTGGAGGGTCAACCTGGGCTGGTGTGGTTCGGGGAGAGCCGGGCGGGAGAGACGAGGCGCTGGCGGTCGATCGGTGAGTTCGAGGAGTTCCTGCCGGATCGATACCGCAACGCCCCGCAGGAGGCGCGGCACGCGGGGCACGGCGGCGGCGACTGGTTCCTGATCGAGGACTGGTCGGCGACCCTCAGGGGGGAGCAACCGCCGGCGGTCGGCGTGGAGGACGCCCTCGAGTGGACCTCCGTTGGTCTGCTCAGCACCCTCAGCGTGGAGAGCGGAGGGGTTCCGCTGCGAATCCCGGACTTCCGCACGGGCGCCGGCCGTCCCGCCTGGGTGGACGCCCTGTAGCTCGGGCTTGGGCTAGTCTCACACGGACGGAGGCAGTTCGGGCTGAAGCCCGAACTCGGGTGGACGTGCGAGCGGCCTCGCCGGCAGCGGGAGGCGCGACAGGATCGCGTGGCGCCGGATCTGGTCCGCCGTTGCGACCACGATCACCTGCTTCCTCGCTCGGCTGACGGCCACGTTGACGATCCTCTCGGGGTTGTGCCTCAACGGCCCGGATTGGGAGTCGACGACGTCGAACACGACGATGTCGGCCTCCTGTCCCTGCAGCTTGTGCACGGTGCCTACCCGCAGGCGCTGCGTCTGGAGTTCGGGGCCTAACACAGAACGCAAGGTCCGCTCTTGGGTTCTCCAGGGGGTGATCGTCGCCACGGTGGTCGTCTCGCTGAGTTGCAAGCCCGTCCGGGACCATTCGGCGGCGCGACTCGCCGACCTGTCCCAGGACTTGGCACTCCCGCCACCGGGGGCAGGCATCGTCCCAGGGCTCGGTTCGAGGTTCGGGTCCACCCAGACGAACGCATCGGCCGGCCAGCCTTGCAGCGAGGGCTCGAACGCGTGCTCCCCGATCGTCGTGAGCCTTCCGTGGTAGAACCAGCGCGATACGAACTCGCAGATCTCGGGCCTCATGCGCCGCTGCTCGGTCAGCATGGTGAGAACGCCCTCAGCCTCGAGCTCCTGCTCGCGCCCAGGCAGGCCGTAATGGTGGAAGATGGTGCGGGCGAACCACCTTCGGGCGTCCCGGTCTCCCTCGGCCTGGCAGATGGGAGGAAGCTGGAGGAAGTCGCCCCCAAACAGGAACTGCCGCGTCGCCGACCTCAGGAACGGCGCCACGAAGGCGAGAGAGATCATGGACGCCTCGTCGGCGAGGCGCAGAGCATCCTGGCGCTTCAGGATCTCCTCGTTGTGGACGAGGGCATGGGCGGTGCAGATCAGGATGGAGGCTTGGCTCAGGAGTTGCCTGGTGAGGTCGCGGACCTTCTCCTGCATTCGGCCGAGCGTCTTCGTCAGCTCGGCGATCTCCGTCTGTAGGCGGCTGTAACGGTCGGTGCCTGGGCGCAGCTGCACGAGTTCGCTCTTGCACCTGCGCAGTCGGTTGCGGAGTACGGTCGCCTCAGCCTTCAGCACCCGAACGTCCGGGCTCTCGTGGCCCAGATAGGACGGGAGTTCGACCTGGGAGCTCTTGAGCTGCTGCCCATAGCGCACGATCACGCCGTGCTCGGGCCGCCAGCCCATGCGTTGCATCGCCGCACTCGTCGCGAGGGCGAGCTGGTCGGCCGCCACGTGCGTCGGGGCGATCCCGCAAGCGCGGTTGCCCGAGGCCCAGGCTTGCGCCAAGACCTCGCCCAACCGGTACGTCTTTCCGGTTCCCGGAGGACCCCAGAGAAGGTGGATGGATGGGCCCCGATCGCCGGCGCTCGGGACGATTGCCCCCGTCCCGGGCGGTTCCAACGCAGGCTGGCGCGCCCTGTCGGACGCGTCGGGCAGGAGCGCCCGCGCACCCTCCACCGGCTCACAGAGCACCGTTCGGACCCAGGAATCGAGGGCCCTCAGGAAGTCGGGTTCGTAGAGGCGAGCCCTCTCGCCCACCGGAGGCAGGTCCTCGCTAGCCAGACGGACCGTGATGGCTCCGTTCTGCTCGTCGACGGAGACGATCTCGTAGCTCTGCGCCCCGCTCGGGAACCACATCCTGCCTCCTTCGAATCTTTCGTCGAGGGAAGCGGTTTGAGAGGCGCCTCGGCGAATCCGTGCGAGGTACGCCACCGCGTACTCGGAACCGGCCGGGCCGGGGAGCCGGTCGCTGTGGTACACGGTGCATTCCAGACAGTCCCGTTTGGCTGCCCGTCGCTCGGCCTCGATGGCGCGCAACAGCGAGAGAGCGTCCTGCCTGTCCATCAGCGCTTCTCAGCCAGCCAGTCCGCCAGGGCCTCGGCGACCTTCAGCGGTCCGCCCTTGGCTCCCCTGCCGCCGCCTTTGGCCAGCAGGGCGGCATCTCGGGCGGCGAGAGAGAACCCGCCAGTTTCGTCCCGCTCGAGTTGCGCCAAAGCCGAGGCGACGATCGCTCCGGCCGCCTCCCCAAGGATCTTGCCGGCCCTGACGAGGCGCTTCCGTGCCGGACCGTCCTGACCTTGGAGCCAAAGGGCGAGCCCGCGGCAACACTCGGCCATGGCCTCATCCGAGGCCCGGCGAACGGACACCTCCGCCAGATCGCGGAAGGCGGACTCGGCGGCGGCGAACGCGCCCGCCTTCAGAAGCTGCCGGGCCGTTTCCCGGCGCCTCAGGCCCCAGAAGGAGCCGGGGTCGGGCAGGGCGACGAGACGCGGGCTCCGATGCAGGAGCGGCTTTCCCTCAATCGGGCTGGAGAGCAGGTAGGACTGCAGGAACCCGAGGGCCGCGGCCACGGCCCCCAACGTTGCCACCGTGCTCTTGCGCCCGCTGGTGACGTCCACGGCCACCTGGCCGGCGGAGGGTCTTCCGCTCCAAGCCAGCTCCGACTCCACGATCTCCAGGATCACCCTCGGATTGGGGTCGTCCTCGAACTCCCTCAGCGACGGATCCTCCAGCGGGACGGACTCGAGCAGGTCCTGAAGGCAGCGCTTCGAGCCTTCGGTGTACAGCAGGACCGTCCGATCCGCCGGGTTGGCGAGGGTCGCGAGGATCGGGCTGTAGGGCTGGGTTCCGACCGGGATGAAGGAGAGCCTGCGCCGCGGCCGATCGGCGGCCTGCAGACGCACCGAGAGACAGGCGAGGGGGAAGAACTCCCGGTTGTACAGGTCTGTGGCCTCAGGCTCGGACAGCTCGGAGATCCGGGCCTCGAGTCTCTGGAGCTCAGCCTGCAGGTCCTCGGGAGTCTCCACAGGGTTCGTGGCAAGCCTCATCGTCTCAACCTTAGTTCGCCGAACAGGCCGCGCTTCTCCTTCCTCGTTGGGACCCTGTCGCCTTCATCGTCGGTGCGGGCCAGGGTCGCCGGTGACCCTCCTGGGCCGGTGAAGGCGCCGACGCGGTTTCGCACCGGGTCGACGACCAGCGCGACCGACCACTCGTGCGGAAAGTGCGCCTGCTGGGTCCTGCGGTCGACGCCCGAGAGGAACACCCCCAAGTTGGGATGCGAGTGGTACCACCCTACGACCGGATCCTCAACGGCTGCGCGGTTGGCGTCGGCCAGGATGCTGGACCACGCCTCGGTGCCGATCTCAAGCGAGGCGGCGCCGGACCTCGCCCCGTGGCCTGCTGCCGAGTGGGTGACCACCGTGACGAAGCAGTCGCGCTCGGGCACGTGGAACGCCTTGCCGAACAGAACCCCGCCCAGCTCGACGCTGGTGTCGGATCGAACGTGATCCAAGATCCGCTGGAAGACGGTCTCAGGGATCACGACTGCGCCGCTCTGGCCCAAGTCCGATGGTTGCAAGCCGAACTGCTCGCGAAGATTGCTCAGAGTGGCCGTGGAGCAGGGGTCGTGCGACTCGTCCTCCAGAAACAGCACCGGCGCACTCGCCATCGGCTGAACTTGGGAGGGCTCGCTCGCCGAGGCGGCGGGTTGCCGAGGAGCCCGGCTTTTCGCCGGGCGATCGGACCGCAGCGACCTTGCGACGGCCCAGGCGGCAAGCGTGCCCCAGGCAGCCGTGCCCGCCCAGAGGGGCCATGTCTGCCTGGTGGTCTTCATTGGTCCATCCAAGTGATCGTGGGCTTGGCCGGTGCCTCCGAGGCCAAAAGGAGCGGCTCATCGAGGGGCGTTCGCACCTCGCCGCGCTGAAACCTCAGGAGGCAGGTCGTGTCGGCGGGACTGAGAGGGTTCATGAGCGCCGGGTCCCAGCGGATCACGTTGTACACCCTGGCGACGAACAGGTCGAGGAACTCGGAGACGGAGCGGGAGTACCCCATGCAGACCGCACCCGAGCTGAACACGTGCGGGTGCAGCAGAGGCGTCCGGAACGCGACTTCGGCGGACACGCCCGCAGACGGATAGGCCGCAGGGAGGCGGATGATCGCCCGATGCTCGCTTCCGAAACGGGGGCCGCGGAGGTCCCAACCCACGATCCCGCGCACGCGGAACAGGATTTCGTAGGTATGGGGCGGGTGCCCTTGGGTCGACAGAATGGCCAGCCGAGCCGGGTTGGCGGCCACGAGCTGCCTCAGCCGCTGCTCGTCGTTCCTCAGGCGGGTGGTGCGCACGTCCGCCATGGCTTCACGCGGCGACGTAGATCGGCACCAAGGTGAGCTGCGCGCCGTCTTGGATCTGCTGACCGATCGGCGCGTTGGGGTTCAGCTGGGTGCTGCGGGCCGTGTCCATCAGCGCGTACTTCGTGCCGTCGTTGGTGGACAGGTTCCAGCGACCTCGGGCCTCCTCGATCAGCTGTGCGACCGGGAGGTTGGGGTTCACCTGCACCTTGGCGACATGGGTGCCGTCCATGGTCCGGAGCTGGATGTTCAGCCCTGTGGCGAGAGCATCGGTCGTGCTGGTTTGCGGCTTGTTCGTCATGGTTCTCACCTGATTTCGTTCTTCTCGGACGCACATCGATTCAGGACTCCAGCAAGGCCCAAACGCTGCGATTCGGGCCTGTCAGGAGCAATAGGGCGCGAGGAGGCACGCCCAAACGGCGCAAGGGGCGGAGAGCGTTCCGGTCGCCACGCCGGAGGACTGAGAATTCGATGGCGGAGCGGGAGAACTCTCCGCAGAGGGAGCAGAAGCGCAGAGCGTCGTGCACCTTGGGCCTAGGCTTGGAGACGCGCAGCCGATGGCCGCAGCGGCCACACGCCAGCGACTGCACGAACTCGAAACCGAGATGGAGCTCCTCCAAGTCAGGGCCACCGGCCTCGAGCACCTGTTCGGCGGTTGCGGAACGGGGGTCGAGGTTCAGGCGCACGACCGGATTCGGGTCTCCGTGTTGGGGGCAGGCCGGATCCGCGGTCAGGTTCAGCACCAAGGTTCCGAGGGGGCGCAGCGTATGGAGCAACCGCTGGCCGGGCTGCAGTCCGGGCACAGCCCTTCCGTGGCGGCGATGGATCTGAGCGACCGCTTCCTGGGTGGCCCATGCGCCCGCCAGGGAAGCCGTCACCGCCGTTGTGGGGATCTTGTTAGAGACGTCCGGCAGTCGGAACCCCGTGCAGCTGTACCTCCGGGATTCCACAAGCTCGTCCTCGCCGACGGTGCATTCGTAGCAGGGTCCGCTCTCTCCAAAGAGCGTCACCTCCGCGGCTGAAGACGAGATGGCCGTGTTGATCCAAGGACGGCCTACGGAGCGGCAGATGCGGTTGATGGCGAGCCTGGCGCGCACGCTGTCGAGGCAACCCACGATCGCGTCGGCGTCGACGAACCACCCGTGCCCGAGATCCCACTCCATGTCTCCCACCACGGGCAGGGCCTCCACGGCCGGGTTGAGGCGCCGCACCGCATCGGCGGCGGCCTGGGCCTTGGCCCGCCCGGCGTCCTTCGGAACGAATAGCACGGAGCGGGTGAGGTTGCTCATCTCGACCGTGTCGAAGTCCACGATCACCAGGCGCCCGATGCCGCTCAGCGCGAGGTTCTTGGCGACCTCGTTTCCCACGGCGCCGGCTCCCAGGACCAGCACGGTGGCGCGGGAGACGGCCTCCTGGTCCCACCAGTCGATGAGTTGCAGCCGGGCATAGCGCTCGGCGAAGCCGTGGTCGTAGCCCTCAGGGAGGCCCTTCACGAGGCCGCCTCCTGGTTGAGGAGCGTCCAGAGCGCCCTGTCGAGCAGGCGAGCGCTCTCGCGGGTGTCGGCGCGGAGCTCCGCAGGATCGCGGTCCAACAGCTCGCGGATGCGCATCGCGTAAGCCCTCCGAATCTCATAGCCCGCCGCGCTTGCGGAGACACCCAGGAGTCTTCTGGCCTCGGAGCCCGTCATCGGCTGGTTGGTCGCCGATGTGCCGCCCGCAGAGGTTCGGCCGTTGCCACCGGTCATGGCGTCGATCGCGTGCTGCTCGTGCCAGGTGATCCGCCCGGTTCCTTGGGTCTGCTGCCCGGTCTGGGTCTGCGCCGGTCCAGAGGAAGGCGCGTGCCAACGGTAGCGGTTGAGGTTTCTGCAAACCTGGCAGCGCCCGTTGTGCTCTTCTTGGACGAAGCGGTAGGAGTCGGGGGAGTAGCGGGCACCGCAGGCCGTGCACTCCACATAGGAGGTCCAGGGCTCGATCGCTTCGCCGGTCAAGGGATCGATCTTGGTCGCGCTGGAGGACTCGTCGATGATCCGCACCTGCGACGGGCCTGCCTTGGCGGCAGACCCTGCGCTGGAGGATCTGGACGTGGGTCGAGGTCTTGACATCGGGTCACCAGCGGAGTACGACTGGCCTGAGGCCGATGGCTCCACCAGCCAGTTCCTCACCTGCATCACCAGCACCAGAATCAGGGGAATCCAGAGGATCGGGAACGAGAATGCGGCGAGGATGTACAGCACGAGGCAGCATCCGCATCCGCTCTGATCGCTGCTCTGGCCCATCGATCGATCCCCTTACCATCATCATCCATCAGAAACCTGCGTCCTGGCAGGATGTTCTGCGTTCCCCTTCTCGCGAGAGGCACGCCTTCGACCGCGACCTCGGGGGTCGCCGGTTGCAGAAGCAGGACGACGGCCCAGCGTTGAGCGCTACGGATGCCTTTGGCTTGGAGGAGAAGGCCGGATAGCTTGCAGGCGACGCGAGCCTAGAAGCCGAGGTTTCGGCGATGGAACTCGAGGGCCTCGCGCACATGCAGGTCCCAGTAGCTCCACTCGTGGGTTCCGGGAAACTCCTCGTACTCGTGGTCGAAGCCGAGAGCCTGAAGGTGGCGATGGAAGGCTCGGTTGGCCTCCAGCAGGAAGTCCTCGGTGCCGCAGTCGAGGCGGAGCTTCGGCCGCTCTTCGGGAGCCAGCCGCTCGGCAAGGGCGAAGAGGTCGTAGTCGCTCCCCGCGGGGCTGGGGCCGATCAGGCGCTCGAACTCGCGCGACTCGGGGCGATCGGGCAGGACGGTGCCGTGGCCGAATCCCATCGCCCCAGAGTGGGAGTGGGCGGAGACGAACAGCTCGGGACGGCGGAGCGCGAAGCGCACCGCCCCGTAGCCTCCCATCGAGAGGCCGGTGACGCACCAGCGATCGGTGGTCGGGAGCCAGTTGCGGAGGACCTCGGGCAGTTCCCGAGAGAGCGCGGTTTCGTATGCGAAGCCGTCCACGGCGTCCAGATAGAAGCCCCGGCCACCGTCCGGCATCGCGACGATCAGAGGCAAGCCGTCGCAGTAGCGCTCGATGCTCGTGCGGCGCATCCAGATCGAGTGATCGTCGCTCAGGCCATGGAGGAGGAACATCACCGGGAAGGGCCCCTTGAGCTTCGGATCGGGGAGGATCAGATTCGCCGAAGTGTGCTTCTGGAGCGCATCGGAGAAGTACCGGAGTTCGGCGAACGGCATGGGCCGAGTCTACCACCGGACTTGCGCAGTTGAGGTTCGTCGGCTTGGAACCCGATACCAAGGAGTGAGCATGCGAGCGTTTTGGAGACCCGCACAACCGGCCTTGGGAGCCGACCCCCAGCGGCTGGCCGAACTTGCGCTACCGGCCCTGTCCCTCGCCCTGGAGGCGATCGAGGGAGCCGCGAAGCTCACGGTGAGCCCGGGATCGCCCGAAGGCGCCGACTTTCGCCGCAGGTTGCTGTCCTACGGTGCCGAGCTGGCCCAGCGGGAGCCGCAGCCCGCACGCCTGGAGAAGATCCGCGAGCAGCTGGGTGGAGAGCTCGAGTCCTTCGGCGAGATGCAGCGTCGGCAGGTGGAGGAGTTCGTCCTTGAAGTGAGGGACTCCCTTCGGGGCTTGGTCGCGGCCCTGCGCTCCTCCCTGGACCCCGCCGACGAGCTGGCCGAGGGAATGGACCGCATGCAGCGGCACTTGGCGTTCGCTTCGGAGTGCGATGATCTGCGGGAGCTCAAGAGGGTGGTCCGCGAGCAGGCGGAGACGGCCAAGCAGGCCCTTCGGCGATTCGCCGAGGAGCAGCAGCGCGCCGAGCGGGAGTTCGAGTCCACAGTCGGCAGCCTTCAGGAGAAGCTGGAGCAGGCCGAGATCGCCAGCCAGACGGACCACCTGACGCACCTCGCGAACCGGGCCGCCCTGGACTACTACCTGGAGGCGATCCTCCAGAAGGCGAAGTTGAACTCCGGGCGGTACAGTCTGGCCGTGCTGGACCTGGACGGGTTCAAGCAGATCAACGACTCCTACGGCCATCCGGCAGGAGACCAGGCGCTGAACGCCTTTGCCGGCAAGCTGAAGATGTTTCTCGGCTCCGGCGCATTCATCTCCCGGCTGGGCGGCGATGAGTTCGTGGTGGTCGGTCAGATGCCGCCCCAGGGGCTGAAGCGACGGTTGGACGACCTCCTGAGAAACCTCCAGAGGTCGCAGATTCTCGTGGACGTGGAGGGAAGAAGGGTCGCGGTTCGGCTCGGCATGAGCGCCGGCATCACCGAGGTTCACTCCTCTGACACCCGCGAAAGTCTCCTGCGGCGGGCCGATGCCGAGCTGCTGGACGCCAAGCGCTCGGGAAAGGGGCGCACGTCGATTCGGCCTGCAGAGGCCGCCTGACGGCTACGGCGAGGGCTCCAGGTCGGCAACCACCATACGGTGGTCCGAGAAGGCCGACCGGACGGTCCAAGCCGCTCGGAGTCTCCAGCCCTCCGGGCACAGGATGCGGTCGATTCGGACGAGGGGGAACTCGGCAGGCCCGGTGCCGCCCCATCCCCTGCCTGCGGACGAGGAAGCGTCTCGAAGGCCAAGGGGAGCCAGCGCCCCTTCGACGCACGGATCGGGCGGCGTGTTGAAGTCTCCACCGAGAATCCATCCCGCCGAGCCCGCGGCTTGCAGCTGCCGGACGATCCGCTCAAGGTCGCGCTTCCTTAAGCTTCGGTCCTCGGCGTAGGCGCGCCAAGCCGCCGGGTTCCAGAAGTCGAGCCGTAGCAGGGGTGGCGGAAGCCGCAACGACGCCACGCGGAACGGCTGCCCTCCGCCAGCAAGGCGGACCTCCGCGGCGACGAAATCGGTGTGCCTGTCGGGCCCAACGAACGGCCGAACGCTGCCCTGAGCCAGAATCGACGCGTCGGGCTCGACGGTCGCAGTCCAGCCTGGGTGGCGCCGGAGGAGCGCTCGGATCTGGGTGGAAGAAGGGCTTTCTTGCAGAAGAAGGAGCTGTGGCTGCAGGCGGAACGCCTCCTCTGCGGCCCGGACGTCGCCGCCCGCGCAGTTCAGCGTCACGACTCTCAGCGAGCCTTTCGCGGGCAGGGGCGTGAGGGACCGAAGCAAGGCGACGGGCGTGGGGCTGAGAACCACCCAGCCCAAAATCCAGCCTGTGGTGCACATTCTCCGCGAGTGCCGAGACGGCGCAAGCAGGAGGAGGGGCGTTCCCAGGACGAGTCCGGCCTCGACGGGCAGGGTGCGGGCGGCCGCCAGCCCGCACCAGGGGGCCACATGGGCCAGCGTCAGCCCAGCCAGCCACATCCACGGGACGCAAGCCCCGACGATCCTCGGCGCGAGCTTCACGGAAGGCCCCGACGGCGCCGGCTCCATCTCCTCTGGACGAGCTCCGCGCGACGCGGGCTGTCTGCCCAGCGGCTTCGCTCGTAGGCGTCGGCGGCCTCGAGCAACTCGGCGGCCTGACGGTCGGTGAGGCGGGCCTCCACGGCGGGAAAGAGCGACCTCTCCTCCCACCGGACGTGGTCGTGCAACAGACGCCCCATGTCTTGCGGGTTCGCCGTCGCGGCGATGGCTTGGGCCAGGGCGGCGTGCTCGGCCAGCAGGCGGTCCGCCTCGTCTCGGCTGAGGAAGGGAAGCAGAAGACGCTCCTCTGCCGCGAAGTGTGGCTGGAGGTCGGCGATCCAGAGCCTCTCCAGCTCGGGCACGGCTTCGGCACGACCCTCGATCAGCTTGCGGGCCAGGATCAGGGCGTCGTTGTGGTCCCGCGAGAAGGGCTCCAGCGCAGGGTGTCTCCGCATCTTCCCCATCCTAGACGCTTCGGGGGTGGAGGTTCAAGGTTCGGTCCGCCGACACTCGGCGACACCGGAATCGGCGGTAGGGAGTCTCTCCCGCAGGTGGACTCGCTGCTGGACGCGCGCGGCCCCAACGGGCGGACCAAGTTCGGATCAAGGGGATGGGGCGTGGGCACGGGCTGGCGACCGAGGTGGAGGACCTTGCGCGCAAAGGGTCCTTCGAGTTCACTATGCGGGGCGGTAGCGGCGTCCCTGCCCGCGGAACGGCGGCAGACCCAGGGGTTTGGGCGGAGGCCGTGACCCGCATGAATCTGCAGGGCGACGAAGACGAATGCCCGAACGTTGGACCCAACGTGCCGCGCCGTCAGCGGTATCCGGTCGCAGATTCCGCTGGCGGCCTCTTGCAGGAGGCTGAGCCAACGGCTGTCGGCGGCTCTCTGGAAGTCCTGGGAGGGCTCGAGGCAGGTTCCAAGCACCCTATCCTCGCGAAATTGGTACCCCCCGCAGTGCACCGGTCCGGCGGCACTCCGGAGCCGCGTGACGGAGGGCAGATTGCGTTGGCGGAACTCATCCTGGCCTGCCCGGTAGAGTCGATCGAACCTGCGGGGGCTCTTGGATCGTGGCGGGTCGCGAGCCTAACGGCCGCACCTCATTCCCGCTCCTTCTCGGAGGGGCGTGGTTCAGCCCTTCGGGGTGGCAACTCCCAGGTGCGTGCCGCGGATGAACGTCCCGCGAGACACAGGATTCTCGCTCGTCCAGAAAGGACCGCGGCCCGCTACGATGCGCCAGACGCCGGCGTCTCAGAGGGCTTCCGCTGCTGGGAGAGAATCCGCTTGGCGCGCGAAACAGCGGCTTCCAAGGTTGGGCAGAAGTTGTCCTCCCCTATGTGCCGGTGGAATTCGGCCTGCTCCATCAGCCGCGCCGGCTGGTCCCTCATGCCGCAAAGAATCAGCTCGCGGCCGGAGGCTCGAAGGCGGTCTGCGAGATCTTCGAGAGCGTGAAGGCCCGTCGCGTCGATGGCGTTCATGTTCCGCAGGCGCAGTACGACGACACTTGGAAGCTGGTCGAACTCCTCGTAGATTGCATCGAGCTTGTCGGTGGACCCGAACAGGAACGGACCGTGGATGCGGAACACGGCGACGCCCTCAGGCAACGGGTTCATCTGCAGGCTGTGGCGCACGCCTTCTTGGATGTAGTGCGGAGTCACCCGGCTCACGGTGGTCGTGGCGGTGACCTTGCGGATGTAGAGAAGGGCGGCAAGGATCATCCCCGCCTCAACGGCGACGGTGAGCTCGGCGAGGACGGTCAGCGTGAAGGTGATCAGCCAGACCGTGATGTCCGCCTTGCTCAGCTTCAGAATCTCGGGGATCTCGCTCCACTCGCCCATGTTGTAGGCCACGACCAGCAGGATGGCCGCCAACACCGAGAGAGGAACCCGACCGGCCAACGGAGCGGCGAAGAGAAGGATGGCGAGCAGGGTGAGCGAATGAATTATGCCCGCCATCGGTGTTTGGGCTCCCGCGCGGATGCTTGTTGCTGTCCGGGCGATGGCTCCGGTTGCGGGCAAGCCGCCGAACAGCGGCGAAACGGTGTTCGCGACGCCTTGGGCGAACAGCTCCATGTTAGGACGATGGCGGTCACCCGACATACGGTCGGCCACCACCGCGGAGAGAAGGGACTCGATTGCCCCGAGCAGCGCGACCGTGATGGCCGGAGACAGCAGGGGCAGCACGAGGTCCGGCCGGAACGCTGGGATGTGGAGTGTCGGAAGGCCGGATGGGATTCCTCCGAAGCGCGACTGGACGGTCTCGATCGGCAGTCGCAGCAGCAAGGCGGCTGCGGTGCACAGCACCATCGCCACGATCGCCCCCGGCAGCCTGGGCGCGAAGCGCCGGCCGGCGAGGATGATCGCCAGGGTGGCCAGCGCGACCGCGGAAGCCTCCCACGTCGCCGTGGACAGATGCGCCGCCAGAACCTGGACCCGCTCGAGAAAGGCGCTCGGGACGCGTTCGATCCGCAGACCGAGAAAGTCCTTGACTTGGGTGCTGGCGATCAGCACGGCGATCCCGTTGGTGAAGCCGACCACCACGGGCCTCGGGATGAACTTCACCGCTATGCCTAGCCCTGTCAGGCCGAGAAGCATCAGGATCAGGCCCGCAAGAAGCGTGCACATGAACAGCCCGTCCAGTCCGTGCTTCTGAACGATGCTGGCCACGACCACCACGAAGGCGCCGGTCGGCCCGCCGATCTGCGTCATGGAACCGCCGAGGGCCGAGATCAGGAATCCCGCGACCACGGCGCAGTACACGCCCGCCTGGGGTGCGACGCCGGAGGAGATCGCGAAAGCCATGGCCAATGGCAGAGCCACCAACCCTACGGTGACCCCGGCGAGCAGGTCGGACTGGAAGCGTCCCCAACTGTACGATCGGAAGGCGTCGACAGACTTCGGGATCAGACCCTGGGACCGGACGAATTCCTGGAAAGTCTCAGTCAAGCGCATGGATTCGGCGGGGGAACCTGGGCCCCCACACCCCGGGCTTCCGATGGGAGAGCTCGTTCATCGGTAGCGCGGGAAAGGCGTGCCTCTGCCCAGATTCAGCTGCCCCTCAGTTTACAGAACGGTGAAGGACATCCGACGGGAGGTCCCGTGGGGCGTTCCGGCGTTGCTCGCGACAACGATCGGGCGGGGAAGACGGGCCCCGGCGGTGCAAGGCTCCGGGCGGGAAGTGGATGGGCTCTTGGCCGGCACAGGTCCTTAACCTTTTCTTCACGCAGGACGGATATTGTGGCTGTCGTGGTGCGCTCGGTCCTGGCTGCCCTGCTCTTGATGCTGGTGTGCGCTCCGGCGGCTCGCGGGGATGTGTCCCTGAATCTGGAGTCTCCGCTTCGGCGCGTTGCCCTCGGCTCCTGCGCCGATCAGGACAAGCCGCAGCCGGTTTGGGACGCCGTGCTGGCGGCGAAGCCGGACGTGTTCCTCTTCCTAGGGGACAACGTGTACGCCTCCGACCCGGCCAGGCTCGACGTGCGCGCCCAGTACGCCAAGCTGGCCCAGGTGCCGGGGTTCCGGCGGCTGCGCTCGTCTGTGCCGCTTCTCGCTATCTGGGACGACCACGACTACGGCGTCAACGACGGGGGAGCGGAGTTCGAACGGAAGGCCGATTCCCAGCGGGCCTTCTGCGACTTCTGGAACCTTCCCCCGGACGACCCGAGGCGCAGCCGCGAGGGCACTTACCACGCGGTGACGGTCGGCCCCGAAGGGCGGCGGGTGCAGTTTCTCATGCTGGACACGCGCAGCTTCCGCTCGCCGTTGCGCGCCAAACCGGCCGGCGACGATCGGCCGGGCCGCTACGTCCCGGACGACGACCCGGGCAAGACGATGCTCGGCGAAGCGCAGTGGCGCTGGCTGGAGGAGCGCCTGCGCGAGCCCGCGGAGCTGAGGATCGTGATGAGCAGCATCCAAGTGGTTCCGGAGGACCACCTGTGGGAGAAGTGGGCGAACTTCCCGCGGGAGCGCGACCGCCTGTTCCGCCTCGTGAGGGAGACGGGCGCCGCCGGCGTGCTGTTCGTCTCGGGCGATCGGCATCTGGCGGAGATCAGCATGATGCCGGATGCTCTCGGTTACCCGGCCTACGACCTGACGGCCAGCGCCCTCACCCAGAGCTGGCAGAGCTGGAGGCCTCAGGAGCCGAACCGCTGGAGGGTGGCTTCGATGAACTTCGGCAACAACTTCGGGATGATCGAGGTGGACTGGGACCGGGCCGATCCGGAGGTTCGGTTGCAGATCCGGGACGAGGCGGGGGATATCATCGCCCAGCAGAAGCTCCGTCTGAGCTGGCTGCGACCATCACGCTGACCCAGGACTTCCTTCTGGAGCGCTTCCGCCTGGGACTGCGCCCGGCCGCGAGGCCCGCCTCAATTGCCTGGTCGCGACGAACGGCCTTTGCCGCGGGGCTCAACAGGAAAATGGTGCCCAGGAAAGGACTCGAACCTTCACGGCCTTGCGGCCACTGGCACCTGAAGCCAGCGCGTCTACCAATTTCACCACCTGGGCACGCGGGAGAAAAGATACCCCAGACGCGGGCCGTCGTCAAGACCCTCCGGCCGGGGAGGCCCGCAAATCTGCCGGTCCTCTCGGGTCCCTGCCATCGTTGCGGGGTTGCCAGCCTCCTCGGGATGGAACACCTCCGATGGCGGGGAGCGGTCCACCGGCCCAACCGAACGAGACCGGGGATGTTGACGGGAGAGTACTTCCTTTCGGCGGGCCTCATCGGCCCGGAGCAGCTCGAGCTGGCGCTGAACAAGCAGCGTGAGCTGGGCGACACCAAGCCGATCGCGACGGTGCTGGTCGAGATGGGCTTCATCAGCGAGGCCGACCGGGTGCGGTGCCTCGGTGAGGTGTGGGGCATCCCGTTCGTCGACGTCACCCGCGTTGAGCCCTCCTCCGACGTCGTCTCGCTGGTGAGCCCGGAGCTGGCCAAGCGCACGAAGAGCCTGCCGCTGAAGAAGGAGGACGGCAAGCTGCACGTGGCGATGGCCAACCCGCTGGACGTCTTCAAGATCGACGAGCTGCGTCTCTCCACCGGGCTGGAGATCGAGGCGCTCATAGCGGTGGAGACCGACCTCGACGAGGCCATCGCCAAGACCTACAAGTCGGACGCGGGGCTCGGCAGAGAGATTGGCAACCTGATCGAGGACTTCGACGGAAGCATCGACCTCAACAAGGTCGGTGACGACGAGGAGGAACTCAGCGAGGCCGAGCTGCGCGAGCTGGGCGAGGATGCGCCGATCATCCGCCTGGCGAACCTCATCATCAACCAGGCGATCCACGAAAAGGCCAGCGACATCCACATCGAGCCCATGAAGGACGGCGTGCGGGTGCGCTACCGGATCGACGGCGTGATGCAGGAGGTGATGCGCCTGCCCCGCAAGGTTCTGGCGCCCCTGGTCTCGCGCTTCAAGATCATGGCCGACATGGACATCGCGGAGAAGCGGGTCCCCCAGGACAACCGCATCAGCGCGACCATCAACGGCAAGGAATACGACTTCCGGGTGTCCACGCTGCCGCTGACGCTCGGAGAGAAGGTCGTGATGCGGGTGCTGGACAAGGGCGGCATCCGCGTCGGCCTCGGCAAGCTCGGCTTCCTCCCGCAGAACCTGAAGCTGCTGGAGGACATGTGCTCGCGGAGCTACGGCATCATCCTGGTCACGGGGCCCACCGGGTCGGGCAAGTCCACCACGCTCTACTCGATCCTCAACAAGATCAACACCGGTCTCAACAACATCATCACGATCGAGGACCCGGTGGAGTACGAGCTGCCGGGCGTCAACCAGTGCGGAGTCAACGTCAAGGCGGGCATGACGTTCGCCGCAGGCCTGCGGGCCATGCTGCGCCAAGACCCCGACGTGATCATGGTCGGCGAGATGCGCGACCATGAGACGGCGACCATCGCCATGGAGGCCGCTCTCACCGGCCACCTGGTGCTGTCCACGCTGCACACCAACGACGCCGCTTCCGCCCCGACGCGCCTGATCGACATGGGCGTGGAGCCGTTTCTAATCAGCTCGTCGATCATCGGCGTGTTGGCCCAGCGCCTGGTGCGGACCATCTGCCCGCACTGCAAGGAGGCGTACCACGCCACGCGCGAGAGCCTGCTGCGCTACGGCTTTCCGATTCCCGAGGAGATCGGCCAAGAGACCCAGGGCGATCTCACGCTGTTCCGAGGTGCCGGCTGCGACAAGTGCCGAGGCACCGGCTACAAGGGCCGGACGGGGGTGCACGAGCTGATGGCGATGACCGACGATATCAAGGACCAGGTTCTGCAGCGCGCCGCCAGCCACACGATCCGCCAGCTGGCGATTCAGAACGGCATGAAGACGCTGCAGATGGATGCCGTCCAGAAGATCCTGATGGGTGTGACGACCGTTGACGAAGTCTTGAGGGTGATCTATGCGTAAGGTACGGAGTCTGCGCCAGGGCCGGGCGACGGCCCGCGGAGGGGGGCTGACATGGCGCTAGCACCGAGGCTCGCCGAGAATCCGGCCTTGGACCGGCTTCTGCAACAGGTGACGGAGCTGGCGGTTCTGCCGCACGTGGTGTTCAAAGTCCTCGAGCTGTCGGGCAACGAGGACTACCCGACGGCGGCCATGGAGCAGGCGATCACCGTCGACCCCGGCTTCAGCTCCCGCCTGCTGAGGGTTGCGAACTCCTCGTACTACGCGTTGCCGAGGAAGGTCCAATCCATCCGCGAGGCGATCACCTGCCTCGGGTTCCGGGCGGTCCGACAGCTGGCCATGACGGTCGGCGTCTTCGACGTGTTCATCGGAAAGAACGACGCGGATTCGCTTCGGAGGCGCGCCTGGTGGCGGCATGCCGTGGACACGGCCGTTTGTTCCAGATGGCTGGCGAGCAAGAAGCCGGTCTGCAAGCCGGACGAGGCCTACACCGCCGGCCTTCTGCACACGATCGGGAAATCGTTGCTGGACCGGTTCGGTCAGGGGCAGTATCGGTTCGTGGAGGAGCTCGTGGCGAGGGGAGCCCCGGTCCTTGGGGCGGAGCGCGCGGTGTTCGGCTGCGACCATATCGAGGCCGGGGTGGCGGCCGCACGCAAGTGGGGATTTCCAGAGTCGCTGCAGAGCAGCATGCAGTACCTGCTCGAGCCGGGCGCCGAGGATCCGCACGCCAACGAGCGGGCCGTGGTCGCGATCTGCAGCCTCCTGGCCGAGTACGCCGTCAGCGGCATGCCGGATGGCGGCACAGAGGCCGAGGTGCTGCCCTCGTGGGCCCTGCTGCGGCTCGGATGTTCGAAGGATGACGCCGACGACCTGGTCGCCGGCGCGACGGAAGCGATCGCGTCGGCGGCGGCGCTGCGCATGTGAGGAGGTCAGGAATGGGCGATACATTCTCTTGGGATCAGGTTTTGGCGAACGAAGGGGTGAAGAACCAGGCGAAGAAGGAGGGCTTGGCGACCAACCCGGTCACGGGCGAGCCGATCCTCCACGTGGAGCCTGGCGCCCCGGAGATGCCCGCGCGAGAGGGGCTCGAGGCGCACTACCGCCCGGCCTACGTCCCCAAGGACGTGCATTCCATCCGGGTGGACGACGGTCGGGACGACCAACGCGAGGTCGCGTCCGCGAACACCTTCTTCGCCTCGGAGGAGGTTCTGCCGCTGGAAGACGTCCATCTGGACGAGATTCTTCGCCTGGCGATCGAGCGCAGAGCGAGCGACATCCACATCACCACGGGCTTGCCGCCGATGATCCGCTTGGACGGGGAGCTCACTCCGCTCCCGTACGCGGTCGTGACCGCCAACGACGCGCGCCGGCTGATCTACGACTGCCTGAGCGACGAGCATATCCAGCAGTTCGAGCAGACCCACGAGCTGGACTTCGGCTACGGCGTTCGTGGCCTCGCGCGGTTCCGATTCAACGTCTACATGCAGCGGGGGAGCGTCGCCGCTGCCCTGCGGGTCATTCCGACGAAGATCCCCAGCTTCGAGCAGCTCGGGCTGCCGCCTGTGATCCGCGAAATCTCCAAGCGGACCTCGGGTTTGATCCTCGTCACGGGTCCCACGGGGTCCGGCAAGTCGACGACCATCGCGTCGATGATCGACGACATCAACGAGACCCGCACCAGCCACATCATAACGATCGAGGACCCGATCGAGTACCTGCACTCGCACAAGCGGTGCATGGTCAACCAGCGGGAACTCCACGCCGACACCTACAGCTTCAAGAACGCCCTGCGCGCCGTCTTGCGGGAGGACCCCGACATCATCCTGGTCGGCGAGATGCGCGACCTGGAGACGATCGAGGCCGCGCTCACCCTGGCGGAGACCGGACACTTGGTGTTCGGCACGCTGCACACGCGCAACGCGCCGGCGACCATCGACCGTGTGGTCGACGTGTTTCCCAGCGACCAGCAGGAGCAGATCCGCGTTCTGCTCGGCAACACGCTGGAGGGCGTCATCAGCCAGCAGTTGTTGCCGAAGCTGGGTGGCGGTCGCTGTGCCGCGGTGGAGATCATGCTGGGCACGCCGGCGGTCCGCAACCTGATCCGCGAGGGCAAGACGCACCAGATGTACTCAGTCATCGAAACGTCCGCGCAGCTCGGCATGCAGACCATGGACCGGTCGCTCGCGGACCTGTTCCGGCACGGCTACGTGTCGTACGAGGAGTGCCTGATGCGGGCGGTCGACAAAGAGAACTTCGCCCGCCTGGCCAAGGGCGGCTAGCGACCGCAAACGTTGGGCCGGGTGCCGGGCTTGACCGCGGGGATCGCCGCGAGCCAGTCCGGCACCTCCTCCGGCGCCCAGCTGCGGGCCTCCACGCGGTGCGCGGCGAAGCACGGGCAACCGAAGTCCGGCTGGCCCTCGGAGCGCGAGATCAGCACGCCGACCCCAACGGGCACGGCCTTGCAGTTGCGCATCACGCTAAGGACCTCGTGGATGGACTTCCCGGTGGTCAGCACATCGTCCACGACGAGCACCCTGGCCCCGTCGGGCACCGTGGCCCCCCGTCGGAGCATCTTCACGCCACCCTCGCTCTCCACGTAGACGGCGTTGCAGCCGAGCTGGCGGGCGACCTCGAAGGCGATGATGATGCCGCCCGTGAGGGGCCCGGCGACGATGTCGATGCCTTGGTCCCGGAAGTGCTCCGCGATCTTCTCGCACAGCGCCGACAGCACGCGCGGCTGTTCGAGCACGCGGAACTTCTCGAAGTACACGTCGCTGTGCCGGCCGCTCGTCAGCACGAAATGGCCGTGCAGGATGGCGCCGGACTCCTCCAAGAGCTTGCCAAGATCCATGGTTCCCAAACTGAGCGTCAGCCTTCGACGTGGAAGGGCACCAGCTCCCTCACGACCGCGTTGTTCTCGTCCAGAAGGACGATCTTGGGTCGCACGGGCTCGTCGGCGTACACGAACGCCGCGATGATCAGGCGGTCGCCGGGGTTGAAGAAGCGCGCCGCGCCCCCGTTCATGCCGATCACGCCCGGAGGCCCGCCGAAGGCGTAGGTTTCGATGCGCGCGGGGTGGTCCACCGCCCAGACATGGACCAGCTCTCCATCCAGAAGACCGACTCGGTCCATCAGGTTCCGATCGATCTCGATGCTGCCGACGTAGTCTGGGTTCGCGTACGTGACGCGTGCGTGGTGCAGTTTAGACTTCAGCAGCTTGCACAGGCGCATCGGCTGGTTCCTGCGGGGTTGGGGTCGTGCGGCCGGCCGGCTCTTCGTCCGCGCGTTCGCGGCGCTTGGCTCGCCGGCTCCACGCCGCCCAAATCCCGCCGACGGTGAGGATACCCGTTCCCAGCCAGACGAGGCCCGTCCACGGCTTGATGAACACCTCGATCGGATACACCGGCTTGGTGAAGTAGACCTGAAGATCCACGGCCTTGGAGGCGGCATCCATCCCAGTCATGCGGATCATGAAGTCCGCATTGAGGGGCGCGAAGGTCGGCTCGAGCCCTGCCGGCGTCAGCTGGAGCGTGGGCTTCGCGTCGACCGTGCTGGAACCGTCCGATACCTGCAGCACGGCGGCGAAGGCTGCTCCGGGCGCGCCCATCGGCCCGCTGGTTTCCAGGCGCAGGTAGGTGCACTCGAATCCGCCGATCGTCTTGGTCTCGCCGGGCTTCAGGCGGACGGGGTCCGAGGCCTCGAGCACCTGGGGGTGCAGCGTGAAGTAGAAATCGTGCCCCGGGAACCGCTCGATGTGCGGCCAGACCATCGGGTTGGTTCTTCCATCGGGGGCAATCGTCAGATAGTGGCCCGGCCGCGCCTCAAACCCTAGGAACAGGCGGAACGCCAAGGCCCGGGTCGCCGCATCGAGCCGCACCGGGACGAGGACGGTTCCGTCGTCGACCATGGCCGTATGCTGGATCAGCCTGCCGGAGCCCAGCTCAACCGAGGTCTGGACCTCCCTCGCGGGTCTGCCTCTGCCCACGCGAAGGACCGCGCCGAAGCGGGTTCCCATCTGGCCGGGGTCGCCGGTGCGGAACGGGCGCACGTACTCGATCGCGAAGCCCTCGTGATCGATCCGCTGGCCGGGGAGGATCGTTGCCTCTCCGCCGAGCGGGGCGCCAACCACGTGGAAGCGGATCTTGTTGTGCTTGTCGAAGAGCCGGTTCCAGTACTC